>Ga0187893_10001209_pt1 | contig 63879 bp, 55 predicted proteins | sample MA1701074metaG_FD_139574 | JGI IMG/M metagenome (GOLD analysis project Ga0187893, IMG submission 139574) | White microbial mat communities from a basaltic lava cave in the Kipuka Kanohina Cave System on the Island of Hawaii, USA - MA170107-4 metaG ... | reverse complement strand
GGACATCGCCGGCACCAGCGTGCTGCAGGAGGACGTCGCCCACCCGCTCGCGACGTTCCTCTACACGGTGTCGTGCCTGCACTGCATGACCGTCTCGCTCTCGTCGGGCGGCGCAGGGCTAGGCGCGATGTGGGGTGAACGCACGGCGCGGCGCATGCTGGCGGAGGCCGGCTTCAGCCGCGTGGACGTGCAGGTGCTGCCGCACGACCCGATCAACCTCTACTACGTGGCGCGGAAGGCCTAGCGCGAGGCGCCGTTGAGGCCGCGTGGGGGCTCGCGTACGTTCGGCCGGTGCTGTTCCGATTCGGCACGTTCGAGCTCGACGAGGCCAAGGGCGAGCTGCGCCGCGACGGCCGCCCCGTCGCGATCCAGCCGAAGCCGTTTGCGCTGCTCGCGCTGCTGCTGCGGGAGCGCGAGCGCGCCGTGCCCGCGCGCGAGATCCTGGACTCGCTCTGGCCGGACACCGCCGTCACGCCGGGCTCGCTGAATCGCGCGGTCTCGCACGCGCGGCGCGCGATCGGCGACACACACCGCGGCCGCGTGATCAAGAGCGTCCCGCGCCGCGGCTATCGCTTCGACGGCGAGGTGGTCGTGGTCGAGCCGCGTGCGGCGGCAGCGCCGGCCGGCGCGCCCTTCGTCGGCCGCGAGGACGCGCTCGCCCGGCTGCGCGCGGCCTGGGCGGGCGTGCTCGAGGCGCGCTGCAGCGCGAGCGTGCTCCTGACCGGACCGGCCGGGATCGGCAAGACGCGGCTCGCCGAGGTCGCGACGGCGGAGGTCGAGGCGGGCGGCGGCCTGGTGCTCGCGGGCCGCGCGCGAGAGGGCGGGGGTGTGCCCGCGTTCTGGCTCTGGGCGCAGGTGCTGCGCCGGCTGCTCGAGGCGGAGGGACCGGCCGACGAGCTCCGCGAGGCGACGCGCCACGCGCGGGAGCTCGCGGAGCTGCTCCAGCTCGAGCTGCCCCCGCGGACGGCCGATGCCCCGGCCCGCACGGCCGAGCAGAGCCGCTTCCTGCTCTTCGACGGCGTGGCGCGCGCGCTGCTCCGCGCCGCGAAGCGCCGCCCGCTCCTCGTGCTGCTCGAAGACCTCCAGTGGGCCGGAGCCGAGTCGCTGCGGCTGCTCGAGCACCTCGCGCACGAGAACGTCGAGGCGCCGCTCCTCGTGCTCGCGACCGTGCGCGAGGAGCCGCGCGAGCCGGGCCATCCCGTCGCGCGCACGCTCTCGTTGCTGCGCGCCCAGGACCGGAGCTTCGAGCTCGCGCTCGCGCCCTTCTCGCGCGCGGAGGTGGCCGCGCTCGTCGAGCGCGTGCTCGGGCGTCCCGCGCCTCCCGACCTGACCTCCGAGCTGTCGGCGCGCACCGAGGGCGTGCCGCTCTTCCTGCGCGAGGCGCTGCGCCTCCTCGCCGAGCGCGGCGCCCTCGCGCAGCCCGAGCGCATCGCGCGCGAGGGCGTCGAGCTGCCGCCGCGCGCCCTCGACCTGATCCGCCGCCCGCTCGAGAAGCTCTCGGCGGCGTGCGCCGCGGCCGTCGCCGCGGGCGCCGTGCTAGGACGCGAGTTCGACGTACCCGCGCTCTCGCACGTGGCGGCGCTCCCGCGCGACGCCTTGCTCGACGCGATCGACGAGGCTGCGCGGGCGGGCGTGATCGAGGAGCGCGCCAGCGCCTCGGGCTTCCGCTTCACGCACGCCCTGTTCCAGGAGGCCGTGCTCGCGGGGCTCGCGCCGGGCGAGCGCGCACGGCTCCACTGGCGCGCGGCCGAGCATCTCGAGCGCGAGAACGCCGGCGATCCCTCGGCGGTGCTCGCAGAGCTCGCCCACCATCATCACCGCGCGCTCGCGGTGGGCGACCCCGAGCGCGCGCACGCCGCCGCGCTCCGCGCTGCCGAGCGCGCCGCGCGGCTCTCGGCCTGGGCGCAGGCGGCGCTCCACTACGAGCAGGCGAGCGCGGCCTTCGAGCAGCTGCCCGGCTGCGACCCGCTGCTCCGCCTCGAGCTCGCCCTCGCACGGACGGAGGCGTGGCGTCTCGCGAGCGAGCGCTCGCGGCGCCGCCAGGCGGCGCGCGCGGCGTTCGAGCTGGCGCGCGGGCTCGGCCGGCCGCGCGAGATGGCGCGCGCGGCGACCGGCCTGCTCGACCTGCAGGAGTGGGGCGTGCGCGACGAGGAGGCGCACGGGGCCCTCACCGCGGCCCGCGCCGCGCTCGGCGACGCCGGCGGCGTGGAGGAGGCGCGCGTGGTGACGCGTCTCGCCTACCTCGAGGTGCGCCCCGACCACGAGCAGGCGGCGCGCCTCGGGCGGAACGCCGTCGCGCTCGCGCGCGCGGCGGGCGATCCCGACACCCTCCAGGACGCGCTCTACACCCTCCACTTCGCGCTCGGCGGCCCCGACGGCCTCGACGAGCGCAGCACGCTCGCGAGCGAGATCACCGAGGTCGCGAAGCGCTCCCGGAGCGCCGACCGCGCCGTGATCTCGCTGCTCGACGTGGCGTGCGACCACCTCGAGCGCGGCGACCGCGAGGGCTCGCGGCGGCGGAGCGAGGAGGCGCGCCGGCTCGCGGGACCGCGCCCGCACCCGGGCATGCGCTGGCACCTCGAGGTCTACGAGGCGGGGCTCGCGCTCCTCGAGGGGCGGCTCGACGAGGTCGAGGCGCGCGCTCTCTCCTCGCTCTCGGTGGGGACGCGCGCCGAGCATCCCTACGCGCGCGGCTGCGCGAACGCGCATCGGGCCCTCCTCGCGCGCGAGCGCGGAGACACGGCGGGCCTGCTCACCCTGCTCGCGCCGGCGCTCCGCGCCCGCGAGGGGCCGGCCGAGTGGGTGAAGGCCGTGGTGGGGCGCGCACACGTCGCGCTCGGGAACGCGCGCGAGGCCCGCGCTCTCTTCGAGGAGATCGCCGCCGGCGACTTCGCGCCGATCCCGCGGAACCTGCGCTGGACCGCGACGCTAGCCGAGATCGCACAGCTCGCAGCCGACCTCGCAGACGAACGGCGCGCGGCGCTCCTGCGCGCGCTCCTCGCGCCCTACGCCGACCGGCACGCCTCGATGCCGCTCGCGATCCTGTACGGCGGGCCGCTCCGCTTCGCGCTTGCGCGCCTCGCCGAGCCGCTCGCGCGCTCGGACGAGGCCGGCGAGCACTACGCGGCGGCGCTCGACGCCTGCGAGGCGCTCCACGCCGATCCGATGCGCGCGCGGGTTGCGCTCCACGCCGGCCGCTTCTGGCTCGGCCGCGACCAGCAGCGCGGGCGCGCGCTGCTCGGCGAGAGCGCGCGCGGCGCGGCGGCGCTCGGCATGGCCGGCCTCGCGGTCGAGGCGCGCGCCGCGCTCGACGGCTAGCGAAACCGGCGGGGCCTGCGAAGGCGACATAACCCGATGTGCTTATCCGGCTCACTCCGCTGTGTGTGACCGGATCTGGCATGAGGGGGGCTCAGCGTGATCCCTGAGAGGGGGTTGCGATGGAGTTCCCGACCACGTTGATCGAGTTGCAGGATCGCTTCCCGGATGAAGCGTCTTGTTGGCGGTACCTGAAGGAGGTGCGCTGGCCGGAGGGCTTCCGCTGCCCGCACTGCGAGAGCGCTGAGCACAGCTACCTCGAGGGGCGCCGGTTGTTCCAGTGCGCCGGGTGCCGGCGGCAGACGTCGGTGACGGCGAGGACGGTGCTGCATCGCACGCGGACCCCGCTGCGCCAGTGGTTCCTGGCGATGTTCTTCTTCGCCCGCCACAAGCAGAGCATCTCGGCGCTTCAGCTGAAGCAGGATCTCGGGCTCGCGAGCTACGGAACGGCCTGGCTGATGCTGCACAAGCTGCGGGCGGCGCTGGGCCGAAGGCCCCAGCAACTGCTCCGGGGCGACGTCGAGGCCGACGAGACCTACGTGGGCGGCCTCGCCTCGGGGGGCAAGCCCGGACGCGGAGCCCCGAACAAGACGATGGTGCTGATCCTGGTCGAGAGCCGGGAGAAGAGCGCGGGCGGGGCAGTGCTTCGCGTGGTGCCCGATGGCTCCTGGGAGAGCCTCGGCCCCGAGATTCGCGGAGCGATCGAAGGCCAGAACACGAAGCTCTGGACCGACGCCTTCCGCAGCTACCGGCCGTTGAAGCGCCACGGCGTGAAGCACCGTGCCCGGGTCCAGCGCACGCCCGAGCGGGCCCCGAAGATCCTGCCGTGGGCGCACATCGTGGCCTCGAATCTCAAGGCCTGGCTGCTCGGCACCTTCCACGGTGTCAGTCCGAAGCACCTCCAGCGCTACCTCGACGAGTTCACCTACCGCTTCTCCCGCCGCAGCCTCGCCGACAAGCTCTTCTTCTATGTCGCCCGACGGGCCGTCCAGGGCGACCCCCTCACCTACCACCGACTGACAGCGGAGTCAGCCGGATAAGCACATAACCCGATTCTTGGAGCCGGAGCAGAGATGGGGCCCCGCCGTCCACGACAGCCGAGTGTGGTTGACGCCCCGCCCCGTGCCGCGCAAGCTGCCCGCTCCGAGGAGGGGTGATGCGACCCACGCGTTCGACGCTCGCTCTCGTCTTCGCGCTCGGCCTGGCGCTCGGCTGCGGAGCGCTCCTGGCCAGCCGCTTCCCGGCCCGGATCGACGCGTCGCTCGACACGCCGCCCGAGCAGGTGCCGTGGACCGGTCTCGACGCACTCACCGACCCGGACGAGTTCCGCTTCGTGGTCGTGACCGACCGCACCGGCGAGCACCGCGACGGCGTCTTCGAGGGCGCGATGCCGAAGATCAACCTGGTGCGCCCCGAGTTCGTGGTGAGCGTCGGCGATCTGATCGAGGGCTACAGCGAGGATCCCGCCGTCCTCGAGCGCGAGTGGAACGAGTTCGAGGGCTTCGTGGCGCGGCTCGACATGCCCTTCTTCTACGTAGTAGGCAACCACGACATGAGCAACGAGGTGATGGCCAGCGCGTGGCAGACGCGCTTCGGCCCCTCCTACTACCACTTCCGCTACCGCAACGTGCTGTTCGTGGCGCTGAACTCGGAGCTCTTCGGGATGGTGCACGACCCGCAGACGCCGCTGCCGGGCCCCTGGACGCAGCCCGACCAGCTCGCCTTCCTGGAGCGTGTGCTCGCGGAGAACCGTGACGCGCGCTGGACCTTCGTGCTGGTCCACCAGCCGTTCTGGGACGCGGCCGAGCCGAAGGAGGACTGGAAGAGGGTCGAAGCGCTCCTCGCCGACCGGCAACACACGGTCTTCGCCGGCCACTTCCACCGCTACGCGCAGCACCTGCGCGGCGGGCACCAGTACATCACGCTCGCGACCACGGGAGGCGGGAGCCGGCTCCGCGGCACGCCGTGGGGCGAGTTCGACCACGTGGCGCTCGTGACCATGACGAAGCAGGGCCCGGTGATCGCGAACCTGCGCCTCGACGGGATCTTGCCCTCCGACGTGGTGACCGAGGAGCGACGTAGCCTGGTGCGACAGCTCGAGGGCGCGGTGGTCGCCGAGCCCTTCGTCGGCTCGGGGCGCTACTTCAGCCAGGGCACGGCGCGCTTCTCGATCGCCAACCCCGGCGCGCGCCACCTCGAGGTGCTCGCGCGCTTCTTGCCGAGCCGCGACCTGGTGCCGGACGAGGTGGAGGAGCGCGTCTCGATCGAGCCGGGCGGCGTCGCGACGATCGCCGTGCCGCTGCGCGCGCGCGCGGCGCGCGCCTACGAGACGCTCACGCCGGCGCGTGCCCGGTTCACGCTCGAAACGCAGGAGGTCGGCGGCGAGCGGCTCGCACTCGAGCGCGAGCTCGCGCTGCTGCCCGAGCGGCGCTTCGACGCGCGGGCCGGGAGCGCCGTCCGCGTGGACGGCGACCTCGGCGAATGGGGCCGGCTCCCGTTCGTGGTGGAGGAGCCCGGCGGGATCTACGGCCACGGCATCCACAAGGGCCCGGAGGACGGCTCGTTCCGCTTCGGCGTCCGCTACGACAAGAGCTTCGTGTACGTCGGGATCGACGTCCGCGACGACTCGATCGTGGCCTCGGCGGCGGATGTGGCGCGCGATCAAGACCACGTGTCCGTGAACCTCGACGCGCGGCCGGACCCGGACCGCTCGAGGAACGAGCCGACCTTCGTGGCGCTCCGGAACGGCTCCCTCGGGAAGATGGTGAGCGTGCTGGTCCCGCTCCAGGAGACGCGCCCCGATCCGATCCTGCGTCTCTTCGCCGGCGGCACGCCGGAAGGGGTCGTGACCGCGGTGGAGCGGACCGAGCTGGGCTACGCCGTCGAGATCGCGGTGCCAGCCGCGGCGCTCGACGAGCGCCGCGGCGCGCGCTGGGACGCGCTGCGGGTGAACGTGACGCTCGCCGACTTCGACGAGGGCGAGAACGACCACGTCGAGCTCGCCTGGCGCCCGAGCCGCTTCGAGGCGGGCGCGATCGAGGGCGCCGGCACCTTCGTGCGCAGATAGCGAAGGCCGGAAATGACCGACCCGGCCTACTCGCCGCGCTACGTGCGCACGGTGGTCGCGCTGCTGGTTGCGGCAGTCGCCGTCGAGTTCTTCCACCGCCAGCTCCTCGCCATCGCAGTCGAGCCGATCCGCGCCGAGCTCGGCTTCTCCGACACCGAGATGGGCGCGCTGGTCACGGCCTTCGCGGTCGCGTACGGCGCGGCCGTGCTCGTGTTCGGGAGGCTGTCCGACCGCGGGAGCCGGCGCACGCTCTACGCGCTCGCGATCGCGGTCTGGAGCGTTGGCACCGCGCTCGGCGGCCTGGTGTCGGGCTTCGCGGCCTTCCTGCTCACGCGCCTGGTGGTGGGCATGGGACAAGCCGGCGCGGGCGCCACGAACGGGCCGCTCGTCGCCGACTACGTGCCGCCGGCGCGGCGCGCCACCGTGATGGGGATCGTGACAGTGGGCGCGACGCTCGGCGTGGGACTCGCGCTCGGGCTCGGCGCCACCGCGATCGAAGCCTTCGGCTGGCGCATGACCTTCGCGCTCGGAGGCGCCCTCGGCCTGCTCTTCGCCGCGCTCTTCCGCGCCGCGGTGCACGAGCCACCGCGCGGCTGGTCGGAGGGCCGCACCCAAGAGGCCGGCGAGCGGCACGGGCTCGGCGAAGCGGCCCGCACCATCGCCGGGCTCCGCACCTTCCGGCACATGGTGGCCGGCGCGATCCTCGCGAGCATGGCGCTCTTCGCCGGCGCGCAGTGGGGCCCGGCGTTCTTCCAGCGCACCCATGCGCTCTCGCTCCAGGCGGCGGGCCTCGTCACGGGTGGGATCGCGTTGCTCCTGACGTTGGGCGCGGTCGCGGGCGGCGTGCTCTCGGACCGGCTCTGGGCGAGGAACGCGCGCGGCGTGCTGCTGCTGCCGGCCGTGTGCTGTGGCCTCGCCTTCCCGCTCTCGCTCGGCGCCTACTACGCACCCAGCCTCGCCAGCGCCATCGCCATGCTCGCGCTGGCGACCATGCTGGCGATCGTCCACGCGGCGCCGGTCGGCGCGGTCACGCAGGCACTCGCCCCGCTGCGCATGCGCGGCACGATCAGCGCGGTGCTCAACTCGCTGCTCACGCTGTTCGGGCTCGGCGTGGGGCCGCTCGCCACGGGCTGGCTCAGCGACCTCGCCGCGGGAGGCGGTGAAGGCGGCCTGCGGACCGCGCTCGCCGGCATCTCGGCGCTGTATCTCTGGGCCGCGCTCCACTTCGCGCTCGCGGCCCGCACGCTGCCTGCCGAGCTCGCGCGCTCCGGAGGCAAGCAAAGCGCGCAGTGAGGCCACGCGAGGCCTTGCCTCGCGTGAGCCGAACGGAGACCAAGACCGGGCTAAGGCGAACCCGACGCGCAGCCGACACGCAGGGCGCCGCGCAGGACTCACAGTCAGGCAGGATTTGCGTACAATGCGCGGGCTCCGGGGGGAGTGAGGGGGCGAGCGTGTCGGCGGTGGTCGAGACCAGCGCGGGTCGGCTCCAGGGCGCGAACGAGCGCGGCCTGTACGCGTTCCGGGGCGTGCCATACGCCGCGCCGCCGAGCGGCCCGCTGCGCTTCCGTCCGCCACAGCCTGCCGTGCCCTGGGCCGGCGTGCGCGACGCCGGGCGCGCCGGACCCGCCGCGCCGCAGCTCGCGCTTCCGTTCTTCTCGTGGATCAACGCCGCGGCGCGCACGCCCGGCGAAGACTGCCTCTCGCTGAACGTCTTCACGCCGGGCCTCGACGGCGCGCGGCGCCCCGTGCTGGTCTGGATCCACGGCGGCGGATTCGTGGTCGGCTCGGGCTCGACGCTCCTCTACGAGGGCCAGGCGCTCGCCTCGCGCGGCGACGCCGTGGTGGTGACCGTCAACTACCGGCTCGGCGCGCTCGGCTTCTGCCACCTCGGCACGCTGCTCGGCGGCGAGCTCGCCGACTGCACGAACCTCGGGGTCCGCGACCAGATCGCGGCGCTCGAGTGGGTGCGCGACAACATCGACCGCTTCGGCGGCGACCCGGCGAACGTGACCGTGTTCGGCCAGTCCGCTGGCGGCATGAGCGTCGCCACGCTGCTCGGCGCGCCGCGCGCCCGGCGCCTGTTCCAGCGCGCCATCTGCCAGAGCGGCGCGGCGGACCACGTGATCGAGCGCGAGGAGGCCGAGCGCGTCGCCGCCGAGCTCCTGCGCCGGCTCGGCGGGCCACCGCCCTCGCGCGCGGCGCTCGGCCGCATCCCGATCACGAACGTGCTCGAGGCCCAGCGCGCCGCGATGGCGGAGCTCACGAACTGGAAGTCGCTGATGGTCTACCTGCCGATGGTGGACGGCGACGTCGTGCCCGAGCAGCCGCTCGAGGCGATCCGGCGCGGCGACACCGCGCACATCCCGCTCATGACCGGCGCCACGCTCGAGGAGTGGAAGCTCTTCGCGCTGGTGGATCCCGGCATCGGCCGCTTCGACGAGAGCGACCTGCGTGCGCGGCTCGCCGACGTGCTGCCCGCCGACGCGCCGCCGCCCGCCGAGGCCGCGCGCTCCTTCCTGCGTGCGCTCGGCGAGCGCCGCGCCTCGCGCTCGCCGCGCGAAGTGTGGAGCGCGTTCCAGACCTCGCGCGTGTTCCACGTGCCCTCCGCCCGCCTCGCGGAGGCCCAGCACGAGGGCGGCGGCGCCGCGTACGCCTACCTCGTCACGTGGCGCGCCTCGGCGCTGCCCCGCGCGCTCGGCGCCTGCCACGCGATCGAGATCCCCTTCGTGTTCGGCACCGAGTGGCATCCGCTGGCGCGGCCGTTCTCCGGGCTGAACGGCGACGGCGCGCGCTTCGCTCGCCGCCTCCAGCGCTCGTGGCTCGGCTTCGCGCGGAACGGCGACCCGGGGCACGACCGCCTGCCCACCTGGCCGCGCTACCGGCCGGGCCAGCGCGCGACCATGATCCTCGGGCGCGAGTGCTCGCTCGCCGATGCGCCGCTCGAGGCCGAGCGTGAGCTGCTCACCACGTGGAACGGCGGCCGCGTCGCGGGGCGCAACGGCGTCGCGCGCCGGCCCGCCCTCGTGCCGGCCTACCTCCAGCCGAGCACGTCGTAGCCGCGCTCGGCGAGACAGCGGTTCACGTAGGCCTTCTCGATCGGGTCGGGATCGCGCGAGCTCAGCATGCCGCGCGTGAAGGCGCCCGCGGCACCGCCGGCGGCGCCGGCTCCCGCGCCGCGCCCCTCGCCGAGCACCGCGCCGGTCGCGGCGCCGACCGCGCCGCCCACCACCGCGCCCTCGGCCGTCTCCTTCGCGACGCGCTTCACCCGGCCGGACTCGAGGTACTCCCGCGCCTCCGCGAGACACGCCTCGATGTCGGCCTCCACCGCGACGTTCCCCGTCTGGCGGAGCTTCTCGTTCGGATACACGATCGGGCGCGTGGCGCACCCGAGGAGCAGCGCGAGCGCCAGCAGCGGAACGACGGTGTGCCTCATGCCGCTCGAGACTAACCGATCCCCGGGAGGGCCTCGCTGCCGCGCGGGAGGGAGCGCGCGGAGAGCGCCACCCCGAGGAGGAGCCCGCCGGCCAGCCAGAACGGCACGGGGATCGACACGTCGTAGAGGAGGCCGCCCACGGAGGGGCCGATCACGCGCGCGAGCGACGCGCTCGACTGGAACGCGCCGAGCACCTCGCCACGCGCCTCCGGGCGGGCCGCGAGCGAGGCGAGGCTCTGGAGCGCAGGCTGCGCGATCGCGCGCCCGGCCGCGGCGAGGAAGAGCGGCAGCAGGAGCAGCGCGACCGAGGCCGGGAGCGGCACGCCGAGGAAACCGAACGCGAGGATCAGGCTCCCCGCTCCGACGAGCGTGCGCTCCGCGAAGCGCGCGGAGAGCGCGCGCATCCCCCCGCCCTGGATGCCGCCCATCACGAGCGCCATCGCCACCAGCACCCACGCCACCTCGCGCGCGTTCCAGCCGAAGCGATCGAGCATGAAGAACGCGAAGAGCGTCTCGAGCTGCGTCACGGCGAGCGAGAAGGCCAGGTTCGTGAACACGAGCCGCCGCACGAGCGGATCGCGGAGCGCGGCGAGCCGCCCCTCGCTCTCGCGCGCGCCGTGGCGCGTGGGCTCGGTGAGGCGCAGCAGCGCGAAGCCGAAGTTCACGGCCGCGAGCCCCGCGGCGGCGAGCATCGGAACGGCGGTGCCGTAGGGCGCGAGGAGCCCGCCGAGCGCCGGGCCGAGCACGAAGCCCACGCCGAAGCTCGCGCCGAGCATGCCCATCCAGCGGGTGCGCTCGGAAGCCGGCGTCACGTCCGAGATGTAGGCGGACGCCACGCTCACGTTCGCCGCGAACGCGCCGGCCAGGATGCGGGCCACGAAGAGCCCGACGAGGGAGCGCGCGAGGCCTAGACCGAGGAGCGCGAGCGCGGTGCCGGCGATCGTGGCGAGGAGCACGCGCCGGCGCCCGACGCGGTCGGAGAGCCGGCCCCAGAGCGGCGCGAACACGAGCTGCGCGGCGGCGTACGAGGACTGGAGCAGGCCGAGCGTGGTCGCGTCCGCGCCGAACTCGCGCGCCCAGAAGGGCAGCACGGGCATCACGATGCCGAAGCCGACGAGGTCCACGACCACGACGGCGAAGAGCACGGCGAGGCCGCTCTGCTTCGGCGCCGCGGCGGGCGCGCTCACGGACGCCTCAGGTGTCGCATCCAGGCCAGTTCAGAGCAACCGGTCGCTCGGACACGAAGGAGCGGACACCCTAGGCCGCCGCCTGCGCCCGGACGTACGCCGGCCGCGCGCGCAGGCGCGCGACGTAGTCCCGGAGGCGCGGATGCGCCGCGAGGTGCCCCTGGCGCTCCGCGAGCTCGAGCGGGAAGCCCATCATCACGTCGGCCGCGGTGAACGCGCCGAGCAGGTGCTGCTTCTCGCCGAGCTCGCCCTGCACGAAGTCGAGCTGGCGCGCGAGCTCCTGCTTCACGAAGCCGCCGAGCGCCCCGTCCTTCCCGCCTGGGACGAGCCCCATCCCCATGAACAGGTCGAAGATCAGGGGCAGCATCGCCGAGCCCTCGGCGAAGTGGAGCCACTGGAGATAGTGCGCGTGCGCCGCGGTGTCGGGCCGCGGGGCGAGCCGCCCGCCACCGCGACGCTCGACCAGGTACTCGACGATCGCGCCGGATTCGGCCAGCAGCAGGTCGCCGTCGCGGATCACGGGCGCCTTGCCGAGCGGGTGGATCTTGGCGAGCTCCTCGGGCGCGCGGCGCGTCGCCTCGCGCTCGAAGCGGACGATCTCGTAGGGGACGTCGAGCTCCTCGAGGAGCCAGAGGATGCGCACCGAGCGCGACTCGTTCAGGTGATAGACGGTGATCACGCGAGCCCTCCCGTCCGAGGGAGCGCAGCCTATCACAGAGCGCGTCGTTCAGACCGGCTTGCCGGAGAGGTGGCTCGACTGCACCACCAGCGCGTGCCCGCTCGGCGAGCGCACTGTGAAGCTCCGGTGGTACGGCGTGCGGTCGCTGTCGATCGCGCTCGGCGCGAGGCCTGCCGCGGCGTAGCGCGCGTGCGCGGCGTCGAGGTCGTCCACCATCAGGTCGAAGGGCGCGAGCGCGCCGGGTCCCGGGGCGTCGCCCGGGAAGACGAGCAGGTGCGTTCCGCCCCGGAGCTCGTAGAGGCCGAAGTCGGGCGCGAGCGAGAGCTCGCGCATGCCGAGCGCGGCGAAGAATGCGCCCGTCTTCGGGACGTCGGCGGCGGTGAGCGCGACGTGCGCCACCGCAACGCCGGGGCGCGGCTCCGGCCCGGCGTCCGCGAGCGGCTCCACGCCGGAGGCGCCGCCGAGGCGCGGCAGCTCGTCCCGCACGTCCGCCCACTCCGCGCGCGAGTCGAAGTAGATGTGCATGGCGGGCGCGCGGTCGATCGGCCCGAGGAGGCTCGCGAGCACCACGTCCACGTGCTCGGGGTGCCGCGCGGATTCGCAGAAGAGCGAGCTCCCGCAGCGCCCGCAGAACGAGCGCGTACCGTGCTCGGAGGAGCGGTGGCGGACGAGCGCGTCCTCGCCCGCGTCGAGCGTGAGCCGCTCGCGCGGGATCCCGAACCAGGTGACGAACGCCGCGCCGTGGTGGCGCCGGCACATCGAGCAGTGGCAGTGCGCGCAGAACAGGGTCGGCGGCGTGACGTGGAAGCGGACCGTGCCGCAGAGGCAGGCGCCGGGGACGGACTCGGGGACGTTCGTTGAGTCGTTGGCCAATGCGGAGGGAAGTCTCCTCGGCCGAAGTCAACAAGTCAACGAACGTCCCCGCTTGCGTGCGTCCCCGCTTGCGTGCCCTGCGTGGCGTCAGCGGGCCTGCGCGAGCGGGAGCAGGAGCCCCTCGACGTCGCACCAGCGGTCTTTCAGCACGAGGCCGAGCACGCGCTCGCCGGCCGGGAAGAACTCGAGGCTGGCCATGGCCGACGCCGCCGGACCGCGCATGCACGAGGGCGTGTTGCGCATCACGGCGATGGCGTCCGCCGAGCCGACCCACCCGAGATGCCGTGTGAGCGGGAAGTGCCCGCGCACGAAGATCACGTCCCGGTCGCGGAACACCACGCGGTAGCGCGCGACCTCGCGCGGGAGCGCCGCGGGCTGCGACTCGGAGCGCATCTGACGCCATTCGCCGAGGCTCCCGATGCCGACCGCCTGACAGCTCCGGCCCGCGTCCAGCTGCGACAGGCTCCCCATCGCCCCGTCCCAGACGTAGCGGACGCGCGTGCCGACCTTCGCTACGCGCCGGCACTCGGAGTCGTCGGGGATGAAGGTGCGGAGCGGCGAATCGCCCGTGAGCTGCACGTCGAGGTAGCCGCCGCGCGGCGCAACGCTCGTGACGGTGAACTCGGTGCTCATGCCGCGGATCCCCATGCGCCAGACGGCGCTGCTGTGGGCGCAGGCGAGGCCGAGCGTGGCGAGAAGGAGGATGGGAGCGAGGCGGCGCATGCCGTACGCATCGGCTGGACGCGGGCCGCGCCTGACGCCCGCCGGGCGGGGTCTGCGCCCGAACTGCCGGCGCGACGCGAGTTCGTGATAGGCTCGCGGGCGCGGAGGGCAGCGGGGAAGCATGGAGCGGGTGCCGGAGCGATCGCGAGCGCGCGTGCTCGGTGCCCTCGAGCGCGCCGTGCTCGACCGGCTCTGGGCCGGCGGCGCCGCGGACGTGAAGGCGATGCATCGCGCGGTCGGCGAGGCGCGCGGGATCTCCCCGAACACGGTGCACTCGGCGCTCGAGCGGCTCGTGCGGAAGGGCCTCGCCGCGCGGACAAAGGTCGGCCGTGCGTTCGAGTACGCGCCGCGCGTCTCGCGCCGCGAGTGGATCGCGGCGGAGCTCGACGAGCTCGCCGCGGCCGCGCGCGGCCCGGCCGAGCTGCTCCTCACCGCGTTCGTGGACCTCACCGCGCGCGCGGGGAGGGAGCGACTGGCCGAGCTCGAGGCGCTCGTGCGCGGGCGCCGGCGCCGCCGGAAGGAGGCGCCGTGAGCCACTGGCTCGGCCTCCTCGAGCTCGCGGCGCTGGCGTCGCTCGTGCTCGCGCTGCTCGCGGTGGCCGCGACTCTCGCGCTCTGGCCGTGGCTCCGCCGGCGCCTCCGCCGCTGGCACCCGCGGCGCGCCGCGCGCGCAGCGTTCCTGCTGGCGAGCGCGCCGGTCCTCGTGCCTGCGCTCGGCGTCGCGCTCTGCCTGCTGCCCGGCTTCCTCGGTGAGGACCACTGCCCGCGCCACGCCGAGCACGCGCATCTCTGCCTGCACCATCCGAGCGCCGCGCAGGGCGGACTGGTGGCGGGGCTCCTCGGCCTCGCCGCGCTCGGCGCGGGACGGCAGCTCGTCGCCGGCGCGAGACGGCTCGCGCGCGCGGAGCGCGCGGTCGCGGGGCTCGGGGGCGGGAAGCCCGCGCCCTTCGCGAGCGACGCGCGGCTCCTCGCGAGCGCGGCGCCGATCTCGCTCACGCTGGGCGCGCTCCGGCCCCGGATCGTGATCTCCGAGGGCCTCGTCGCGGCGCTCCCCGCCGACGGCCTCGACTGCGTGCTCGCGCACGAGCGTGAGCACGCGCGGCGGCGCGACGCGCTCCGGGCGCTCCTCGCGCGCGCCGCGTCGTGGCCCTACCCGCCGCCGCTGCGCCGCGCGCTCCTCGCGGAGCTCCGCCTCGCGGCCGAGTGCGCCTGCGACGAGGCCGCCGCGGAGGCGGTCGGCGACCGGCTGCTCGTCGCCGAGACGATCCTCGCCGTCGAGAAGCTCCTCGGGCGGCGCGGCGCGGGCGGCGAGCTCGCCTGCGCGTTCGGCGAGAGCGACGTCGCGCCGCGCGTCGAGGCACTCCTCGCGGAGCCGGGCCTTGCACCGCGCCGGCGCCCCGCCTGGGTCACGGCCGCGGCGAGCACCGCGCTCGCCATCGCCGCGGCCGGGCCCTTCCACCACGCGGTCGAGCACCTGCTGAGCCGGCTCCTCGCGCTCTTCTAGTCGCGAACTCCGAGCCATGGTCGGTCTTCGCACGCGGGCCTACGAAGCCGGCCATGCGCCGCGCCCTCGTCCCGCTCGGTCTCACGCTCTCGCTCCTGCCCGGAGCGCTCCGCGCCGAAGCGGCGGCCGCCGACGCCGAGGAGCCGGCTCCCACGCCGACCTACACAGTGGACGTGCGGGAGCGGCGGCCGGTCACGGCGGCCTCGGCCTTCGTGCGCGACTCGCGGGCCTTCGAGTTCCGGAGCGTCTCCGACGATCCGGGCGAGATCCTCGAGGTGACCCCGGGCCTCGAGGTGGGCCAGCACGCCGGCGGCGGCAAGGCCAACCAGTATCTGATCCGCGGCTTCGACGCCGACCACGGCACCGACATCGCGCTCTTCGTCGACAACGTGCCGGTCAACGTCCGGAGCCACGCCCACGGCCAGGGGTATTCCGACTTCCACTTCGTGATCCCCGAGACGGTCGAGCGGCTCGAGATCACGAAGGGACCCTACGAGGCATCGATCGGCGACTTCGCCACGGCCGGGTCGGTGAACCTGGTGACCCGCGAGCAGCTCGACGAGTCGTACGTGAAGTTCGAGGGGGGCTCCTTCGACACGCAGCGCTACCTGCTGATGTTCTCGCCCGACCAGGGGCCCTTCGCGGGCGGGGAGGAGTCGCCGGCGCGCGCTCTCTTCGCGTTCGAGGCCTACGGCACCGATGGGCCCTTCCACAACGAGGAGGACCTCTGGCGCTACAACGTGTTCGGGCGCGTCGGCGTCGACCTCGGCGAGCGCACCCGCTTCGAGGGCACGCTGAACTACTACGACGGTGACTGGAACGCCTCGAACGAGGTGCCGAGGCGGGCGGTCGACGGCCCGGGCTTCGACCGCTGGGACGCAGTGGATCCCACGGACGGCGGCCAGTCGAGCACGGCCCGGACGCTCCTGAAGCTCATCCACGAGCCGTCGGCGCTCGAGCAGCTCGAGGCCGCGGCCTGGTTCACCTGGTACACGCTCGACCTCTACTCGAACTTCACCTTCTTCCTCGACGATCCGGTGGGCGGCGACCAGATCCTCCAACCGGACGACCGCATCCGGTACGGAGGCTGGCTCGAATACGCGCGCCAGTTCGACACGGCACCGGTGCCCGTCGCGCTCCGGGCCGGGCTCCAGACGCAGAGCGACGACGCACACGTGCGGCTCCACAACACCACGCAGCGAAACATCACCAGCACGACCCGCGACGACGAGGTGCGGGAGAGTTCGCTCGCGCTCTGGGGCGAGGTCGAGGTGATCCCGCTGCCGTGGGTGCGCAGCGTGATCGGGCTCCGCGGCGAGGAGTTCTGGTTCGACGTGGGCGACCGTAGCGGGCTCGACAATCCGGAAGGACACGAGCGGGACGCCGTGCTCCTGCCGAAGGTGAATCTCATCCTCCGGCCCTTCGCCGGCGATGGCCTGCTCCCCAGCGAGATTATCTCGCTGCGCGAGTTCGAGCTCTTCCTGAACTACGGGCAGGGCTATCACTCGAACGACGCGCGCGACGTGGCGACGAACCCGCACGACAACACGCTCCCCACGGCGCTCGGCTGGGAGGTCGGCGTTCGGACGCGCTTCTTCGAGCGCCTCGACGTCGCGGCCGCGTATTGGTGGCTGAACCTCGAGAGCGAGTTCGTGTACGTGGGCGACGCGGGAGACACCGAGGAGCGGGGGCGCACGCGCCGCCAGGGCGTCGAGCTCGCGGCCGAGCTCGAGATCCTCGACTGGCTCTTCTGGGAGGGGAGCCTCGGGTACTCGAGCGGCGAGTTTGCCGAGCCGCCCGAAGGCGCGGGGCCGGGGAACACGAAGATCCCGCAGGCGGTGCGCTTCATCGCGGATACCGGGCTCGTCGCCCGGCATCCCTCGGGTGTGTCCGCGGAGCTCCACTACCACACGTTCGGCGAGCGCTACGGCACGGAGAACGCTTCCGACCAGCGGCTCCAGAGCTGGTCCATCTGGAACGCGGCGCTCCGCTACCGTCGCGGGCCGATCGAGGTGGGGCTTCTCCTGGAGAACCTCGGGAACACGCACTGGGAGTCCGCGGAGTACTACTTCACGTCGCGCCTCCAGGGGGAGCCCCCGGAAGGGGTCGACGACCTCCACTTCGTGCCGGGGAATCCGCGGAACGCGCGTGTGGCGCTGGCGTACTACTTCTAGGCGGGGCGCGGTGCTCGCGTGCGCGCTGGCGCTCGGCTGCACCAGCGCGCCGCCCACGCCGGCGTCCAAGCCTGCCGAGCCGGCGCCGGCCGAGGACGCCGTCGGGAAGTGGTGGGGCGAGCGCGAGGTGGACTTCCCGGCGCGTCCGCTCGCGCCGATCGAGCCGACCTATCCGGCGCACGCGCGGGAGCAGGGCCTCGAAGGCGACGCCACGCTGCTCGTCTACGTGCGCGCCGACGGCAAGGTGGTCGGCACGAAGCCGCTCATGAGCGACGGCCGCGAGTTCGCACACGCCGCGGCGCTGGCGATCCGGGCGACGCCCTTCGGTCCCGGCACCCGGCGCCACGAGCCCGTGAACTCTACCGTCACCATCCAGGTCCGCTTCCGCCTCGACTGACCTTCACCAGGGGACGGACCTTTTTCTTCACGAGTCGCCCCGCGGGTCCTTCGTGAAGGAAAAGGTCCGTCCCCTCGTGAAGGTTTCAGGGTTCGAGGACGACCTTGAGGGCGCCCGCGCGGCGGTCGGCGGCGGCCGCGAAGGCCTCGGCCGCCGCCTCGAGCGGAAAGCGGTGGCTGATCACGGCGCGCGGCAGCTCCGGCGTCGCGGCGAGCAGCGCCGCCGCCGCGTCGATGTCGCGCTGCGCGCCGGCGCGTCCGTACATCGACGCCGGCACCACGTCGATCTCCTTGAGGCAGACCGCGAGACCCGGGAACGCGACCGGCGTCCAGTAGCTCCCGACCAGCGCGATGCGCCCGCCGCGCCGCGCGAGCTCCGCCGCGCGCGCGAAGGAGCTCTCACTGCCGGCCGCGTCGACGACCAGGTCGTACGCCCCGCTCGCCTTCGCCTCCGCACCGAGCCGCTCGCCCGCCGCGCGCTGCGCGTCGTGGCGCGCCTCGAGCAGCACCTCCGCGCCCGCCGCGCGCGCCGCCGCCACCGCGCAGAGGCCGATCGCGCCGCCGCCCACCACCGCGACGCGCTCGCCACCGCGGAGCTTCGCGCGGCGGAGCCCGTGCAGCACCACCGCGAGCGGCTCCACCAGGCACGCGTCGCCGAGCGCGATCCCAGCCGGCAGCCGCACGAGCGCGCGCGCGGGTACGCGCATCTCCTCGGCCATGCCGCCGTCGCAGCCGACGCCGTGGATGATCCGCGGCCCGCGCTCGCAGAGGTTGTAGTCGCCGCGCACGCACGGCGCGCACGCGCCGCACGGCGAGAGCGGCTCCACCGCAACCGGGGTGCCGTCGTCGGTCACGCCCGCCACCTCGTGGCCGGGCACGACCCCGCGGAGGAAGCCGCCCGCCAGCATGTGGAGGTCGCTCCCGCAGATTCCGGCCGCGCGCACGCGCACGCGCACGCCCTCGCCCGCCGGCGCGGGCGCGTCCACCACCTCCACCGAAGTCCCGCGTGAGCGCACGGCCCGCATGCCGCGCAAGGTAGAGAGGCGCACCGGCCCGCGGTAGCTTCCGCCTCGCCGCCCGGAGGAACGCCATGGCCGCCGCCCCGCAGGCCCCCGCCTCTCCCTTCCTCGATCTGGCCTCCATGGAGGATCCGTACCCGGTTCTCGCGAAGCTCCGCGCCGAGGACCCGGTGCACTTCGTCGCGCCCCTCGGCTTCTGGCTGATCCTCCGCCACGACGACGTGAAGCGGCTCTTCAACGACCCCGAGCACGCCACGCCCGACCGCCGGGTCTGGGAGCACTTCGCGCCGCGGCCCGAGGGCACGTTCATGCGCTGGGTCGAGGACAACGGCTTCTTCTCGCTGCCCGCCGACGAGCACACGCGCCTCCGGAAGCTCTTCTCGGCCGCGCTCACGCCGCGCGCGGTCAAGCGCTACGAGGCGCAGGTGCGCGAGACGGTCGAGCGCTTCGCCGCGCCGCTGCGCGAGGCGAGCGGCGTGGTCGACCTGATGGAGACGTTCTGCAATCCCATCCCGAACGCCGTGATCTCCCGCATCACCGGCATCCCGCCGGCGGGCGACGACGAGCGGCGCTTCCGCGAGCTCGCCCAGAGCACGATCCGCGGCTTCTTCTCCTTCTCGGACGACGAGGCGAAGCGGGTCGGCGAGGCGGCCTTCGTCGCGATCGCCGACTGGGTACGCGCGCTGGCGAAGGAGCGCCGCGCGTCGCTCGGCGAGGACATGATCTCCGACCTGATCCGCGCGCAGGACCGCGGCGACCGCCTCAGCGACGACCAGATCGTCATGACCATCACCGGGCTGATCGGCGCCGGCAGCGAGACGACCTCGATCGGCGGAATGGTCTCCGCGATGACCCTGCTCGATCACCCCGAGCAGATGGAGCGGGTGCGGCGCGAGCCGGAGCTGATCCCGAACGCGATCTCCGAGATCCTGCGCTTCGGGTTCGGCGGGCCGGGCGGGCTCCCGCGCTACGCGGTGCGCGACTTCGAGCTCCGCGGAAAGACGATCCGCAAGGGCCAGATGATGCTGCTCTCGTTCGGCGGCGCGAGCCGCGATCCCGCCGTCTACGACGACCCGGACCGCTTCGACGTCTCGCGCGAGGTGCGGGATCTGATCACCTTCGGCAACGGCCCGCACTACTGCCTCGGCGCAAACCTCGCGCGCCAGGAGATGGCGTGCATGGTCGAGGCGATGCTCGGCTTCCTGCCGCCGGGCTCGCGCTGGCTGAAGGATCGGATGGAGTTCCAGCAGAGTGGCCTGTTCAAACGGCCAGTCACGCTCCCGGTCGAGATCGCAGGGACCGAGCACGGTCGATGAGCGTGCGGGTCTGGTACGCGACGGTCTATGTACGCGACTTCGCGCGCGCGCTCACCTTCTATCGCGACGTGCTCGGCCTTCCGCTCCGCTTCGCCGACGAGAAGTTCGGCTTCGCATCGTTCGCGACGGCCGGGGCGGGCTTCACCATCGCGAAGATCGACGCCGCCGATCCGGAGCAGAGCGCGCTCGCCGGCCGGCACACCGGGATCGCGTTCGGCGTGGACGACCTCCAGAAGAGCTACGAGGCCTGGCGTGCGAAGGGCGTCGCCTTCCCGCTGCCTCCCACGAAGCAGCCCTGGGGCGGCACACTGGCGCAGCTCGCCGACCCCGAAGGCAACCTGCTGACGGTCGATCAGTACCGCGAGGAAGCGCACGCGTGACGCTCCGGATCGGCGTCGGCCCCTGAACGCGAGCGAGGTCCAGAGGGAGCTTCGGGCGAGCGGAGTGCGGGGCGAGCGGCTCGGGCTGCTCTTCGCCGCGCTCTGCGCCGCGAACGGTGCGTTCGTGCCGGCGCTCGCGAAGCTCACCACGGGCCGCGCGGAGCCGCTCTTCGTGGCCGCCGCGACCGGGCTCTTCGCCGGCCTCGGCTGCGCGATGCTCCTCGCCGCGCGCGGCGAGCTGGCGGAGCTCTGGCGCCCCGGGCGCTGGCCGAAGCTCGTGCTGCTCGGCGCGCTCGGCACCGGGCTCGCGTTCTTCCTGCTCTATGCGGGCGCGAGCCGCGTCACGGCGATCGAGACCGCCCTCGTGCTCCAGGTCGAGCCCGCGTACTCGCTCCTCCTCTCCTGGCTCGCGTTCGGCCACCGCCCGACGCTGCGCCGCGTGGCCGCGCTCGCCGTGATCCTGGCGGGCATCGCGCTCGCGCTCGGCGCGCGGAGCCTCTCGGCCTCGACGGGGATCGCGCTCCTGCTCGCAACGCCGCTCTGCTGGCAGCTCTCGCACCTGCTCGTGCTGAAGCACATCCCCGACACGCCGCCGCTCGTGCTGACCAGCGCGCGCTACGTGTACGGCGGCCTGCTGCTCGCGCTCGCCTGCGCGCTCGACCCTGGCGCCCTCCCGCCGGCCGCGGCTCTCCCGGCGCTCCTCCCGGTGCTCGCGCTCCAAGGCCTCGTGCTCTCGCTGGTGGGCACGCTGCTCTGGTACCAGACGATCGCGCGGCTCGATCTCGGTCGCGCCACGGCGATCGTGGTGCCCTCGATCCCGGTGCTCTCGCTCGGCGCGAGCTTCCTGCTGCTCGGCGAGGTCGCGACGCCGCGCCAGTGGCTCGGCCTGCTGCTCACCGCCGCGGGCGTGCTCGCGATGGTGACCGGCCCCGCGCTGCGCGCGCGCTAGAGCCCGCGAGCTCGGCGAGCGCCGCGAGCGTGCGCTCGACGACGAAGTCGAAGAAGGCGTCGCCGTCGAGCCGCCGGAGATGCGAGCCGAGCTTCGTCATGCGCGCGCGGCCCTCGGGGCTCATCTCGGCCTGCGCGGCCCGCGCGTACTCGATCTGCTCGGGCAGCGACAGCGAGGCCTCCTGCATCACGATGCCGACGGTCGTCTCGAGGACCCAGAGATAGGCCCGCGCGAGAGCGGCGCCCGCGAGGCCCGCGCGCTCGAGGACGCCGATCAGGACGGAGGTCGCGTCGAGCCAGGCCGGCGAGGTGCGGCCGCGCCGCCCCATCATCGGCAGCACGGCCGGGTAGCGGAGCAGCTGCTCGCGAAGCGCGACCATCCAGTCGCGCGCCTGCTCGGGCCAGGGCGCGCGCGGGCGGAGCTCGAGCTCGACCCCGCCGAGCACGCGCCCGAGTACGCCGTCGATCAGCTCGTCGAGACTCGCAAAGTGGCGGTAGAGCGCCGCGGGCACCGCGTCGACCTCGGCCGCGATGCGCGCGACGGTGAGCGGCTCGGCGGGCGCGCGCTCGAGGAGCCCGAGCGCCGCCTCGAGGATGCCGTCCCGTGACAGGCGCGGGGGGCGGCCGGGGCGCCGCTTCGCCGGCTCGGCCGCGGTCACAGCAGCGGGTCGCCCATGCGCGTGTAGACCCCCGCGATCGAGGCGCCGAGGAAGCGTTCGCGCCGCGCGGACGGGAGACCCGAGAGCGTCTCCCTGTAGTGGCCGACCGGGTCCGTGAAGCCCTCGAAGTGCGGGAAGTCCGAGGAGAACACGACCACGTCCTCGGGCAGCTCCTCCATGATCTTCACGAGGGGCGAGTCGTTCCCGCCCGCGAGCGGCGTCGCGCGGACGTTCCGCGCCAGATACTCGCTCGGGCGCAGCGCGAGCTTCGACTTCCCGAGGAAGAGCTCCGCAACGGGCGAGACGCGGTCGTCGATCTCGCGGAACAGGAACGGAAGCCAGCCCGTGCCGACCTCGGCGAGGAGCAGCGTGAGCGTCGGGAAGCGCTCGAAGACGCCGGTGTAGATCAGCGCGTTCAGCAGCGTCATCGGCGCCACGTGACGGTGCGCGCCGCCGAGCATGCGGAGCTCGGTCACGCCGGCGCCGAGGTTCGCCCAGCCGGGGTCGAAGCGCATGTGCTCGAAGCCGGTGTGGAGCATCGGCGCCATGCCCAGCGAACCGGCCGCGGCCCAGACGCGGTCCCAGCTCGGGTGCGCGGGCGGGACGCCGGCCACGGGATACGCGGGGATCAGGAAGATGCGGCTCCCGAGCCCGCGCATCCGCTCGAGCTCCGCGACCGCGACCTCGAGATCGGTGTAGTCGAGCGCCGTCACGGGGAGGAGGCGTCCCCCTGCCTCGGCGCACGTGTCCGCGAGCCAGGTGTTGCAGGTGTGGAGCACCTCGCGGCGGAGCGCGATGTCTTCGATCAGCAGGTTGTACGCGAAGCCCGACAGGCAGATCACGTGCTGGAGCGCGATGCCCTGCTGGTCGAGCCACTTCACGCGCGCCTCTGCGTTCGCCTTCTGGAACTGCGCCTTGCCCTCGAACTCCCGGCGGCGCTCGGCCTCCGCGAGCTTCTCGTTGCCGAACAGCGTCAGCAGGCCCGGAGGCAGCAGCTCGGCGACCGGCGGACGCTCGGCCGCGGGCACGTCGCGCAGCAGGTCGCCGACGATGGCATCCACCGCGAGGAGCGCCGGGTCGAGCTTCGGGAGCCTCGCGGCGAGCTTCGGGTAGGGCGCGAGCCAGTCGCCGCCCGGCTCGAAGTGCGAGTCGACGTCGATGATCGGGGTCACGTGCGCACCTCCACCAGCTCGGCGAGGTGGCCCTCGGGGTCCTTCGCGAAGGCCACGCGCACGCCGAGATGCGGCAGGTCCTTCGCCGCGGCGTGCACGCTACCGCCCGCGGCCCGGACGCGGTCGAGGAGCGCCGAGAGGTCGTTTGTCGTGAAGCCGAGGATCGCCTCGCCGCTCGGCGAGGGCGCGCGCCCGAGGTACTTGAGCAGCACGAACGAGCTCCACTGCGCGCTCGAGTCGGCGGAGAGCATGATCTCGTCGATCTCCTCGCCGCCGATGCTCTCGCCGCGCACGCGGTTCACCGCGTGGAGGCCGTACACGTCGCGATAGAACGCGGCCAGCTTCTCGAGGTCGTGGACGATCAGCTTCGTGAACGAGAAGGTCTCGGGGGGCATGGCAGCTCCTCAGTGGACGTCGGTGGGCTCGGACGGCCGGATGCTCGGCGTGCCGAGGTCGTAGACCCGGTTGAGCAGCCGGATGAACGGCTTGTCCGTGAAGGGGTCGCTGGGCAGCGAGACGGCTTCGCCGCGCGCGCGCAGATCCTCGGTGAAGGTCTCGAAGACCCGCTCGTGCCCGAGGTCGTCCGTGTGGTCCTGCGCAACGCGGAGCTCCTCGTCGTCCAGGTAGAGCTGGGCGCCCCAGTGGACGAGGAAGCGCATCTCCTCGGCGGGGATCCGCTGGATCACGCGCTCCCCCGTCGTGATCCGCCAGCCGTCCTCCGCCTCGGGATCCGCGGAGAAGCGGGACTCGACCGTGAGCCCCTCCGGCTTGCGCAGGGCAGAGGGGCCGTTCGACTGCGCGGCGTGGTACATCATCTCGTTCTCGACGACGACCGCACGCCCCCACATCGGCGCCTGGATCTGCTGCGGCTTGCCCCGGGGCCCGTCGGGCCAGAAGTCGAAGCCGCCGCCGATGCGGCCCCGGTAGTACCAGGCGATCACCTGCGCCTTCTTGGCCCGCCAGCGCTCGAACAGCCCCGACTTGCACATGGTGTTGAGCAGCCAGGTGGGCGTGTTCTCCATGTTCACACCGCGGAAGCGCGTGCCGTCGATGTGCGGCGAGCCGCCGGCGGAGCATGGGCCCTGGATGTTGAAGAGCATCGACTCGGGCTCGGCGTGCTTCGCGCCCCAGTACGCGCGCACCAGGTCGAGGAAGCGGGAGTTGTAGTAGCAGTCCTCGATCTCGCGGAAGAGGCACACGCCGCCCCGTGCGAGATAGCCGCGGAACACCGGGGAGAGGAACATGTCCCAGGTGAGCTTCACGCCTTCGGGCAGGTCGCCCGACGTGGTGGCGAGGACCTCCTCGGGCGACTTGAAGTGGTGCGCCAGGATCAGCGGCCAGGGGCCGTGCTCGCGCACGAGGCCGAGCAGGCGGTGGTGCTGGTCCTCGGTGTAGGCCCCCTCGATCACGCGCGGCGGAGCCACGGGGCGGAAGCGTGCGGCGAGCTCCTCGTTCATGTGCGGCTCCTCGTTCCTCTCAGCGCGGCACCATGCCGCCGTCGGCGAACACGACCTGGCCGGTGATGAAGCTCCCCGCGTCGGAGGTGAGGAGCAGCGCGGGACCCACCATCTCGTCCGGGTCCGCCATGCGCGGCATGAGCTGGATCCTCGTCATCTCGGCCTGCGCCTCAGCGGTGTTCTTGCGGACCATGTCCGTGTCGACGGTGCCCGGCGAGAGGGCGTTCACGCGAATCCCGAAAGCTTGATACTCGGCGGCCATCGCGCGGGTCGCGGCCATGAGCCCCGCCTTCGCGATCGCGTAGAGCGAGACCGTCGACGAGAACAGGAACGCGGCGCCGGAGAGCACGTTGAGCACGGCGGCGTGCCGGCTCCGCTTCAAGTGCGGCAGCGCCTCCTGCACGAGGAACACGGGCCCGCGCAGGTTCACGTCCAGCGCCTTCGCCCACGCCTCGGGCGTGTACTCGCCGAGCGGCAGGGCGAGCGCGTTCGCCGCGTTGTTCACCACCACGTCCACGCCGCCGAAGGCGTCGACGGTCTTGTCGACGAGCGTCCGGAGCGCGCCGAGCTCGCCGAGGTGCGTCGGCACGCCGAGCGCCTCGCCGCCCTGCGCCTGGAGGTGCTGCTCTGTCTCCTTGCACGCCTCCGGCTTGCGGCTCGCGACGACGACTCTGGCGCCGGCCGCGGCGTAGCCCTCGGCGAGCGCGCGCCCGATGCCGCGCGTTCCGCCGGTCACGATCACCACGCGGCCTTTCAAGTCGTAGAGGGAGCGGAGCTTGCGGGCATCCATGCGGGCCTCGGGACGTTTGTGAACACAATACACTAAATCGCCACCGGTCTGCAACCGGCGCGCAAGTCTGCGGTTTCGCGTAGGCTTCGTGGGCCGTGGAGGGGCGATGCTCGAGATCTTCGACCTGAGCGGGAAGGTGGCGCTCGTGACGGGCGCGACGCGCGGGCTCGGGCGCGCGATGGCGGAGGGGCTCGCGCAGGCGGGCGCGTCCGTCGCGGTGAACAGCCGCAAGCGCGACGCGTGCGAGGCCGCCGCGAAGGAAATCACGGAGCAGACGGGCCGCGAGACGTTCGCCGCGCCCTGCCACGTCTCCGACTGGGATGCGCTCGCACCGCTGGTGGACTCCGTCTACGAGCGCTTCGGGCGCATCGACGTCCTCGTGAACAACGCGGGGATCAACCCGACGCCGAAGCCGGTCGCGCAGATGACGCAGGACTATTGGGACAAGCTCCAGGCCGTGAACGTGAAGGGGCCGCTCCGCCTCTCGCAGCTCGTGGCGCCGCGGATGGGAGAGCAGGGCGGCGGGAGCATCATCCAGGTGATCACGGTCGGCGCCTACATCGGCGGGCCCGGCATGAGCGCCTACACCTCGGGCAAGGCGGCGCTCCGGAACCTCACCAAGGTGATGGCGGCGGAGTGGGCGTCGCTCGGCGTGCGCGTGAACGCGATCGCGCCGGGCTCGTTCATGACGGACATGATGAAGGGCGCTTCCGCGCTGCCCGGCTTCCTCGACGGCGCGGCGAACATGTCGTACCAGCGCCGGATCGCGGAGCCCGAGGAGATCGTGGGCGCGACCGTCTTCCTCGCGAGCCGGGCCTCGTCCTTCGTGACGGGCACCGTGCTGACCGTCGCGGGCGGCTTCTCGTAGCGGGGACGTTCTTCAAGACTTCAAATCGTTCGCGACCAGCGTTTTGACGTTTTGAAGAACGTCCCCGCTACGCGGCGAGGAAGCGGAGTGCGATGGCCGCGTGGAGCGCGGCGCCGTGCGCCATGCCGTTCTCGTCGAGCTTCATGCGGTTCGAGTGGCAGGGCGCGGGCGGCTCGCTGCCCGGCGGGCGCATGCCGATCACCGCCATCGAGCCCGTCACCCGCTGGAGCACGTAGGAGAAGTCCTCCGCGCCCATGAACGGGGCGGGCAGCTCCACCACGCTCTTCGGGCCGAGCAGCTCCCGTGCCACGCCCCGCACGAAGCCGTTGAAGTCGCCGTCGTTCACCGTCACCGGATAGCCCGGCAGGAGCTTCACCTCGGCCTCGACGCCATGTGCGCGCGCCACGCCGTCGGCGACGCGATGCACGCCCTCGTGCGCCTTCTCGCGCGCGGCCTCGGAGTGCGCGCGGATCGTTCCGGTGAGCGTCGCCGTCTCGGGGATCACGTTGTTCGTCGTGCCGGCGCGCAGCATGGTCACGGTGATCACGGCCGGGTCGTTCGGCGCGAGCGAGCGCGTCAGGAAGGTCTGGAGCGCCGGGACGATCGAGCACGCCGCGGGAATCGGATCGCGGCAGAGGTGCGGCATCGAGGCGTGCCCGCCCTTTCCACGCACGGTGATCTCGAACACGTCGGCGGAGGCGAGCAGCGTCCCGCCGCGCGTCGCGATCAGGCCAGGCCCGAACTCGGGCGCCACGTGCAGCGCGAAGGCTCCCTCGACGGGCGGCTCGCGCTCGAGGAGTCCCTCCTCGAGCATGCAGCGCGCGCCGGCGTAGCCCTCCTCGCCCGGCTGGAACATGAAGACCACGCTGCCGCGGAGCTCGCCACGCCGCGCCGCCAGGAGGCGCGCCGCGCCCACCAGCATCGCGGTGTGCGCGTCGTGGCCGCAGGCGTGCATCGCGCCGGGCGTCTTCGACGCGAAGGGGAGCCCCGTGTCTTCCGGCATCGGCAGCGCGTCCATGTCGGCGCGGAGGAGGATCGAGCGCCCCGGCTTCGTGCCGCGCAGCGTGGCCACCACGCCACTCGTCTTCGCGTGCGTCTCGATCTCGAGCGGCAGCGCCTCGAGCTGCTCGAGCACCTTCTCGCGCGTCTTCGGCAGCTCGAGCCCGAGCTCGGGCTCGGTGTGGATCGCGCGGCGCAGCGCGACCAGCTCCGGCAGCAGCTCCTTCGCCTCTTCGAGCAGATGTGCGAGGTCGGCCATGGCTCCTCCGGGCTGCGCCCCTGGCTCGCCAGCATGGCAGAGCGGCTCCCGCTCTGGAAGCCTCTCGCGCCGTGCAGCCTCTCGCCGCCCGCATCGACGCGCTCGCCGCGGCGCGACCCAACGACGTGGCGTTCTTCTCGAACTCCGAGGACATGAGCTGGGCCGAGTACGCGCGCCGCTCCGACCGCTTCGCCGCGCACCTCGCCGGGCTCGGGCTCCAGCCCGGCGAGCGCGTCGCGGTGCTGCTCCCCGACGGCCCGGGCGTCCACGTCGCCTTCGTCGGCTGCGAGAAGGCGGGCCTCGTCGTGATGGGGATCGGCCCGCGCGCGGGGCGCGAGGAGATCTACCACCTGGTGCAGAAGGCCGGAGCCGCGGCGCTCGTCACGCGCCCCGCCTCGCGCGAGCACGACTTCCGCGCGCTCTACGCTGCGCTCCGCGGCGAGGGCGCCGCGCTCCGCCACCACGTCGTGGTGGAGCGCCAGCTCGACCCGGGCGAGGCCTGCTACGCAGGCGGCCCGCCCGCGCCCGCCGACCTCGGGCGCCGGCTCGGCGCCTCTGACCTCTTCCTGCTCAACTCCACCTCGGGCACCACGGGCCTCCCGAAGTGCGTGATGCACCACCAGGCGCGCTGGTTCCACTTCCACGAGCTGGCCGTCGCCTCGGGCGAGCTCTCGCCCGCCGACGTCTTCTGCTCCGTGCTGCCCGCGCCCTTCGGCTTCGGGCTCTGGACCGCGCACTTCACGCCGGCCGCGCTCGGTGCGCCGTGCGTCGTGCTCGAGCGCTTCTCCGCGGAGGAGACGCTCCGCCGGATCGAGCGCCATCGCGTCACGGTGCTGGCCGCGGTCTCGACCCAGTTCATCATGCTGCTGAACGAGCCGGCGCTCGCGAAGCACGACCTCTCCTCGCTGCGCGCGCTCTATACGGGGGGCGAGGCGGTCCCCTACGAGCGCGCGGCCGAGTTCGAGGAGCGCACCGGCGCCGCCGTGCTCCAGTTCTACGGCTCGAACGAGACCGGCGCGCTCTCCTGCACGACCACGCGCGACACGCGCGACGTCCGCCTCCGCACGGCGGGCCACGTGCTCCCGAGCATGCACGTGCGCCTCTACGACGAGGCGGGGAACGACGTCACCGCGAGCGGCACCGGCCAGCCGGCCTGCCGCGGCCCCGTCACGAGCCTCGGCTACTGGGAGGACGCCGGCGCGAACGCGAAGCTCCGCACACGGGACGGCTGGATGCTGACCGGCGACGTGGCGACGCTCGACGCGGACGGCGTGCTCCGTGTGGTGGGCCGCGTCGCCGACTTCATCATCCGCGGCGGCAAGAACGTGAGCGGCCCAGCCGTCGAGGAGGCGGTGGCGACGCACCCGGCCGTCGCGCTCGCGGCCGCCGTGGCGATGCCCGACCCGGTGTTCGGCGAGCGCGTCTGCGTGTACGTCGAGCTCCGCCCCGGCGCGAGCCTCGCGCTCGACGAGCTCCGCGCGCACCTCCAGGCGCGCGGCACCTCCCGCGAGTGGTGGCCCGAGCGGCTGATCGTGGTGGACGCGCTCCCGCGCGCCTCCGGCGGCAAGGTCGCGAAGGGCGAGCTCCGCGCGGACATCCGCCGGCGCGTGGCCGAGGGCCGCTAGAGCTCGATCTCGCTCAGCTCCGCGGGCGCCGACACCTGCGTGGCGCCCCCGCGCGCCGCGATCACCTCCCGCGCGCGCGCCACCTTCGCATCCACCATCACGTCGGTCTGGTCGGGGTCGTGGTGGATCAGGCAGAGCCGCTTCGCGCCTGCGCGGCAGGCGAGGTCGGCCACCTGGCTCACGGAGGAGTGCCCGTAGTTCACGCGGCTCGGGTACTCCTCGTCCCCGTACGCGCAGTCGGTGATCAGGAGGTCCGTGTCGCGCGCGAAGTCGGCGAGCTGCTCCACGTACTCAGGCGAATACGACTCCGAGTCGGGCAGGTAGAGCTCGTTGTCGGTCACGTAGCAGAGCGAGCGGCCGCCGTGGTCGAGGCGATACCCGAGGCAGCTTCCCGGGTGGCTGAGCAGCATGGTGCGGATCTGCTCCCGCCCGATCTCGAAGCTGCCCTCGCTGAGGTCGTGGTAGCTCACGCTCGCCGCGAACTCGCGCACCGTGATCGGGAAGTAGACGCCGTCCATCTGCGCCGAGAGCAGCTCCCGCAGGCTCTTGTCACCGTGAGCGGGGCCGTAGATCGCGAACTCGTGTCCAACCGCGTAGAGCGGAGCGAAGAACGGCAGCGCGTTGATGTGGTCCCAGTGCGCGTGGGTGATCAGAATCGTGCCGTCGATCCGGCTCCGCTTCGCGGCGAGCAGTGAGTCGGAGAGCGCCTTGATGCCCGTGCCCGCGTCGAACACGAAGAGCCGGCCGTCGGGGAACGTGACGCTCACGCACGAGGTGTTTCCGCCGTAGCGCAGCGAGTCCTTGCGCGAGATCGGGAGCGTGCCGCGCACGCCCCAGAAGCCCACCGCCAGCGTGTCGGCGACGAGCCGGGCCAGGTCCTGCGCGAAGCGTGCGGGCTGGAGCGGCTTCACGAAGTAGCCGTCCGCGCCCATCTCGAGCGCGCGCCGCCGCTCGAAGTGGTACGCCTTCGCCGACATCATCACGAGCTTCGTGCCGGCGAGCTCGGGAAGCGCGCGGAGCCGCCGGCAGAGCTCGTGGCCGTCGAGCTGCGGCATCATGATGTCCATCAACACGCAGTCGGGACGCCGGGTGGGGATCTCGCCCAGGGCGTCCACGCTCGAGAAGTTGACGGTGACCTCGTGCCCCTCGCGTTCGAGGAGCCCGCGGGCGATCTCGGCCTGGGTGCGGCTGTCGTCGACGATGTAGACCCGCAGACCTGCTCCGCGGCCATCGTCCGCCAGCGGTGCGCGGCCTGTCAAGCGGAACCCCCTTGTCGGCGGGGGGCCCGCGGGTGAATGATGGCGCGGTGAGCCCCCTGCTCCGGCCGGCCGTCCGCCTGATGAACCGCTTGCGCTATCCGCGCAAGTTCCTGCTCATCTCGCTGCTCTTTGCCGTTCCGCTCGGCCTCACTCTCGCGCTCTGGCTCACGGAGCTGCAGGAGCGCATCGCGTTCGCCGAGAAGGAGCGCGCGGGGATCGAGTACGTGGGCGCCGTAGAGCGCGTGCTCGAGCCGCTCCTGCTCGGCCGGGAGGCGGACTGCGCCGCTGCGGCGCAGGAGCTCGACGCCCTCGACCGGCGGCTCGGCGCCGAGCTCGACACTTCCGAGCTGTGGGCGAGCGTACGCGAGCCGGTGCTCGACGTCGGGGCGCCGCTCACCGCCCGCAGTGACGCCGCGCTGCGCCTGATCGCGCACGCCGGCGACGCCTCCAACCTGATCCTCGACCCCGATCTCGACAGCTACTATCTGATGGACGTGGTGGTGATGCGCCTGCCCGAGCTCGCGGCGCAGCTCGGCGCGATCGCGGAGACGAGCCGGCCGGCCCACCGTCTCGGCGTCGCCCGCGCGCTGCGCGACGCGCTCGAGCGCGGCCACGCCGTCGCCCTCCGCGAGAACCCGGCGTTGCGAACGCGACTCGAGCCCACACTCGACGAGTTCCTGGGGGCGTTCACGCTCGTCGCCGCGGGCGACACCACGTCCCTCGCCACGTCGCGCGCGCTCTCCGCGCTGTTCGCGCACGAGCGCGCCGCGGAGACGGCGCTCGACGGGCTGCTCGAAACGCGCATCGAGGGATTCACGCGGCGCCGCGCGCTGCTCCTCGCGGTGGTGATCGTGGCGCTCGCCGGGGTCGCCTACCTGTGGGCCGGCTTCTACCTCGGGGTGCTGCGTTCGGTGCGCGCCCTCGACCGCGTCTCCCAGCGCATGCGCGACGGAGACTCGCGCGGGCTCGCCACACTCGATACCCAGGACGAGCTCCATGAGGTCGTGGACTCGTTCAATCGCGTCGCGGCGGAGCTGATCGTGGCGCGTGACGAGGCCGAGGCCGCCACCCGCGCGAAATCGGGCTTCCTCGCCGTGATGAGCCACGAGATCCGCACCCCGATGAACGGCGTGCTCGGCATGGTGCACCTGCTGCTCGGCACGAGGCTCGACGCGGAGCAGCGTGGCTACGTGCACGCCGTCCAGGAGTCCGGTGAGGCGCTGCTCGCCCTTCTGAACGACATCCTCGACTTCTCCAAGATGGAGGCTGGCCGCCTCGAGCTGTCCGAGGCGGCATTCGACCCGGCGCAGCTCGTGAAGCGCACCGTCACGCTGCTCTCGCCCCGCGCGCGCGAGAAGGGGCTCGATCTCGACACGCGGCTGGCGCCCGGCCTGCCGCGCGCCGTGCGCGGGGACCCCGAGCGCCTGCGTCAGGTGCTGCTCAACCTCCTCGGCAACGCGATCAAGTTCACGGACGCGGGTTTCGTGCGGATCGAGGCCGAGAGCCGGCCCGCCGCGGCGGGCGCGGTCCGCCTCCGCTTCGCCGTGAGCGACTCCGGGATCGGCATCGCCGAGGAGGCGCGTCCCCTCCTGTTCCGCGAGTTCACGCAGGTGGACCCGTCGGCGACGCGCCGCTTCGGGGGCACCGGGCTCGGCCTCGCGATCTGCCGCCGCATCGTCGAGGCGATGCAGGGCGACATCGGGGTCGAGAGCGCGCCCGGACGGGGCAGCACGTTCTGGCTCGAGCTCACGCTCCCGCTCGGAGAGCTCGCGCCGGAGCTGCCCCCCGCACACGAGACCGGAGCGGAGGCCGGCCGTCCGCTCCGCATCCTCGTCGCGGAGGACAACGCGCTGAACCAGCAGGTGGCTCTCGGGCTCCTCACACGGCAGGGCCACGTGGTCGAGATCGTCGCCGACGGACGCGAGGCGGTCGAAGCCGTGCGCGCGCGGAGCTACGACGTCGTGCTCATGGACGTGCACATGCCCGAGCTCGACGGGCTCGCGGCCACGCGCGAGATCCGTCGCCTCGGGGGCGAGCACGCGCGCGTGCCGATCATCGCGCTCAGCGCGAGCGTGCTCCCGAGCGAGACCGAGCAGTGCCTGGCGGCCGGCATGGACGCGCATCTCGCGAAGCCGATCGCGCCGGCTGCGCTCGCGGAGGCGCTCGCGCGCCACGCGGGCCCGCCCGCCGCGACGCGGCCCGCCTTCGCCGCGGGCGAGGTGCTCGACCGCGAGCATCTGCGGCTGCTCCTCGAGGCGCTCGGCCGGGGCAAGGTCCGAGCGCTGATCGACGGGCTGCCGGACGACGCTGACCCGCACCGCGCGCGGCTCGCCGCCGCGAGCGAGCGCGGCGACCTGGACGAGACGCGGGGCGCGGCCCACGCCTTGAAGGGCATCGCTGCGAACCTCGGCCTGCTCGCGCTCGCCGAGCTGAGCGGCGCGATCGAAGAGGCGTGCGCCGAGGGGCACGGAGCCGACGCCGCCCGCCTCTGCGGGCGCGTGGAGAACCTCTGGCAGGAGAGCTACGCGGAGCTGCGCCGCCTGCCTTCCTGATGCGTTCAGCGCCTTCCGCGCGTCGCGAGCGGGATCACGTTGCGGAGCGTCTCGGCCTGGAAGGCCTCGCCACGCACGAAGGCGGCGATCCCGGCGTCGATCAGGCCGAAGAACGCCTCGAGCCGCGCGAGGCGCTCGTCCACGTCGGACTTCTCGCGACGCGCCGACGCCGCGGCGGCGGCGCGCGCGTCCGCCACCGAAGCCAGCACCTGGCGCACGGTCCAGCGGAAGCGGCGCTCGAAGATCTCCTGGAGCGCGCGGAAGAAGTCTGTCGCCGCCTCGTAGTGATCGCGGCGCGAGCCCGGCACCGGGCGCCGCCGCACCAGGTGCCACTCGACGAGCGCGCGGATGTTGAGCGAGACGTTGCTCTTGCTCTGGCTCAGCTCGGCCGCGATCTCGTCGAGCGAGAGCGGCCGCGCGGAGAGGTAGAGGAGGCCGAAGATCCGCGCCTGCTGCTGGGAGAGGATCCCGGAGGTCGCACCCGCGGCGCCGAGTCCATCGACCAGTGTGCTCGTGACGCGATCCATCAGGAGCTCCCCGCCACCAGCGTGGCCCGCCGGCGCGCGCGCCGGTCGCGGCGCAGCTCGCCGAGGAGGATCGCGAGCGGGCCGACCACGAAGGCGGCGATCACGTACGCCCCCGAGTGGTCGAAGAGGTTTGCGTGCACGGCGCGGAGGAGCCAGGCGAGCACGACGCCGAGCAGCAGCGTCGCCCACGGGAGCTCCCGCCAGACGAGCCGCTGGCGGCCAGCGGCGATCGCGACGAAGGGGAGGAGCGAGGTCGCGGCGAGGTAGGCGGCATGGGGCTCGCCGCGGAGCGCGAGGAGCTTCCGGTCCTGGAGCACGGGGCCGAGCAGCGAGAAGAGGGCGAGGCACGCCATCAGCACGGCGCCGACGCGGCGCGTGGCGAGGAGCGCGTGCGCGGCGGTGACGAGCGCGGAGCCCACGAAGAATGGATGGCGCGTCACGCGCTCGAGCCCGCGCGGCTCGCGCACGTTGCCGGCGAGGGAGTAGGGCGAGCTCGCGTAGCGGGCGAAGGCTCCCGCCATCAGCGCAGCGCCCAGCACGATGGCGGCGATCAGCGCGGCGCGCGCGACGGGGTGCGCGCCGAGCGCGAGGCCCGCTGGCCCCTCGTGGGCATGCCGGGCGTAGCTTGCGATGGTCGCGCCGAAGGTGAGCCAGGCGGTGCAGCTGAAGAGCACGCTGAAGCCCCAGCGCCCGAGCCGGGCGACGAGTGGCTGCCGCACGGGAGGCCAGGCGAGGCCCAGGTGGGCGAGGGTGAAGAGCGCGAAGCCGAGGGCGACCGAGAAGGTCGGGTCCGGTTCCATCGCGAGGCCTCCGGGCGCGCAGGACGTACGGAGTGTTTAATATATTCTGTACGTTCCTGTCAAGCGGGACGTTCGCGGTCCCCGTCCCTCACCCGAGCGCGACCCAGTACCGGTCCACGAGCGTCGCGAACGTGACCAGCAGGCTCACCCCTGCGACCCCCGTGCAGAGAACGGGCGCGTTGCGCTGCGCCGCCGCGCTCGGACGGAGACCGAGCGCCGCGAATCCGGCCAGGGGGAGGAGCGGCACGAAGTAGCGCGACTGCACGCCCTGGATGTGACCCGCCCCGACCGGCGCGAGGAAGTAGACGAGGGTCACCACGAGGAGGCAGCCCCCGCCGGCGCACGCGAGCAGGACGAGGCGCTGCACCGAGGTGGGACGCCTCGGCTCGCTCGCGAGCACGGTCACCGCGGCGAGCGCGAGCCAGTAGCCGATCACGAGCCAGACGGGGAGCGGGGTGTCGACCCAGCCGAGCCTGCCGACGAGCCCAGCCAGGTGGATGGGCCCGGTCGCCCAGAGGTAGCCGGTCAGGAGCTCCGCGTAGCGCAGCGGGTCCGCGAGGACGAAGCGAAGCTGCGCGAACGGATCGGAGCCCGGGATCACCGGGACGGTGACGTCCGCGACGAACACGAGCCACGCCACGACGAGGAACGCGCCGGGCAGGTAGGCCGCAAGCAACAGGCGCACGACCCGTCCCTTCACCACGGGATTCGCGAGCCCGACCGCGAGCGCGAGCGGCACCGTGAGGTAGGCGTGCTTGCTGAGGAACAGGAGGAGCGCGCTCACGACGTAGGCGGCGGCCAGCCTCCGGTCGGGAAGGACCGGCGCGAAGGCGATGGCGAGCGAGCTCGCGATGTTCGCGAACGCCAGCGAGTAGGTGACGGCGTCGGGCGATGCGGAGCTTCGCAGGAAGCAGAAGATCGGGCTCAGCAGCATCAGGAAGACGGGCCACCGCCCGCACGGCAGACGCCGGAGCGCCCAGACGCAGAGCGCGAGCGCAGCGGCCGCGTTCAGGATCCGCGCGAGATAGAGAAGCGCGATCGGGGGCGCTCGAACGAGCCGGCCGACGAGGATCCCGAGCGCCTGTGGTAGATAGGGAACCGGCGAGTAGCTCGCCGCGCCCCGGATGTCCTTGTAGCGCCTGCGCTCGGGCTCGAGCGACCAACCGAGCGACGGCCAGGCCCGCTCGAGGTCCAGCCTGACCTCGGGATGGAACGGGATGTCCTGCCCCCACGCCTGCTTCGTCTGCATCAGGCTCTCGGGAATCAGAACGCCCGCGCTCGTCTGGCTCTTCCGGATCACGAGCAGCTGCCCCTCGGAGATCTGGAAGGACCGGAAGAGGTGTGTCGACTCGTCGGGCACCTGGAACGGCGGCGTGAGGAACGAGAAGACGAGGGCCGCCAACGCTCCCAGCAGGAGGAACGACCGCTCGGGGCTCGCGAGCATGTGCCGGCTGGAGCCCGCCCGACTCACGGCGTGAGCAGACCCAGCGCGGCCTCGTACGGGCTCGGTACCTCGTAGGGCTGCCGCGCCAGGTCGGCCGTGGCGTGCGCCAGGTCCACGCGCGGGACGGGCTGCGCGTCGCGGCAGTAGAGGAACGCCGTCGCGCAGTAGTCGTCCTGCCGCTCGCAGATCGCGAAGGCCTCGAGCGGTCCGTTCCGGATCTCGTACCAGCCCGAGCCCGCCACGCGCCCCGCGCCGTCGAGGCGCGCGCGGACCTCGCTCTTCCCCTTGAGCACGCTCACCGCGCCGATCTGCTGGATCGTAACGCGGCACTCGCTCTGGAACGTGATCGGGTCGGGCAGATGCCAGCGGTAGAAGCTCACGAAGTCGGGCATGCCGCCGCGGCCCTCGGGCTGGAGCACGAGCGGCACGCCCTGGAACGCGGTCGTGTGCGCGCCCATCCCCCACGCCGTGCCGACGTAGTCCTCGAGGCCGGTGCCGCACCAGGTCGGGTGCTCGCGGTCGCCGTCGAGGTACATCTTCACCTCGCCCTCGCCGTACCACGAGAAGTCGGGATCGGGGAGGATCCGGATCCCGACGTTCGAGCCGAGGAAGCGCCCCGGGCCGCGGAAGCCCGCCGCGATCGTGAAGTCCTCGCGCAGCTTTGTTGGGTTCTCGCGCCGGAAGCTCGCGTGGAGGATCCCCGTGCCCGCGCGCTCGGGGCCGAGCGTGTACGCGACCTGGTAGTAGAGCGGGAAGCGCCGCGCCGAGCCGTTCGTGAACTCGATGCGGATGCGGCGGTGGAACGGCATCGGGAGCCACGCATTGAAGCCGCGCCCTTCCTGCGCGGCGACGAGGGCCGAGGCGAATGGCACCGGGCGCCCGTGCGGCAGGCCGAAGAAGTCGAGGCAGGGGGCGGAGACCGAAGGCTCCTTCGCGTCGTCGTAGTAGATCTCGATGAGGAGCGCGCGCATCGCCTCGGGCGGCATGGGTGGGAACGTCATCCACACGTGGTGGATGCGGCCGGGTCCCGCGATCTCGGCCAGCACGAGGTGCTCGCCCGGAGCGAGGATCTTGTTGGGCGCGCCCTTGCGTCCGCCGAACGCGGTGCCCGCGGCCCCCTTCGCACCGCTCGGATTCTCGAACGAGATGGTGCGGATCTCGTGAGACAGGTCGATGTGCGCCGGGTCCGATTCCCACATGGCGCGCGAGCATGACATGGCCGGCTCGCGCCTGCGAGGGAGGTGTATGCTCGGCGCGTGAGCGAAGGAAAGGGCGAGCCGAGGCGGAAGCGCGCGCGCCGCCGCCGCGCCAAGCGGCCGCCGCCCGGATCCACCCCCGGAGCGCTCGCGGCGCCCGCGGGCGAGCCGCCGCCCAAGCTCCACTCCATGTGGTACGACCTGCCGCGCCAGGGCGAGCGTGCCCTCGCGAGCCCGAGCGAGATTCCCGAGCTCCTCTCCGACCCGTCGCTCACGGTCTGGATCGACATCGAGGGGCTCGGAAACCAGGACGTGCTGCGCGAGATCGGGCGCCTCCTCGAGATCCATCCGCTCGCCATCGCCGACGTCGCAAACACCCCGCAGCGGCCCAAAGTGGAGCTGTACGGCGACCGGCTGCTCTTCGTCTGCCACATGGCGATGCTGAGCGCGGCGGGCGAGATCGACTTCGAGCAGGTCTCGATCGTGCTCGGGCCGAACTGGGTGGTCTCGTTCCAGGAGAAGCCGGGCGACGTGTTCGACCCCGTGCGCGAACGCATCCGCTCGCCGCAGATGCGCATCCGCCGGATGGGCGCGGACTTCCTCGCCTACGCGCTGATCGACGCCGTCGTGGACGGTTACTTCGCGGTGGTCGAGCGGGTGGGCGAGGAGCTCGACGAGATCGAGGACGAGGTGATGCAGAAGCCGCGGCGCGCCACGCTGGAGCGCATGCACGGGATCCGCCGGCAGCTGCTCCAGCTCCACCGGCTCCAATGGCGGCAGCGCGACGCCATCGCCACGCTCTCGCGCGACGAGGTCTTCCCGATCTCGGAGGACGTGCGCCCCTTCCTGCGCGACGTCCACGATCACGCCTTCGTCGTGCTCGACAGCATCGAGACCTACCGCGACCTCTCCGTCAGCCTGATGGACGTCTACCTCTCCGCCGCGAGCAACCGGCTGAGCGAGGTGATGAAGACGCTCACGCTGGTCGCCACGATCTTCATCCCGCTCACGTTCATCGTCGGCGTCTACGGCATGAACTTCGACTACATGCCGGAGCTGCGCTGGCGCTGGGGCTACCCGGCGATCTGGGTGGTGATGATCGCGATCGGCGGCGGCCTCCTGGCCTGGTTCCGCCGTCGCGATTGGCTCTGACACGCGGGAGGCGGGCGCATGGACCTGTTCTGGCTCGCCGGGGAGCGAATCGAGCGACGCGCACCCGAGGAGCTTCCCGCGCTGCTCGCGCGCGAGGACGGCTTCCTCTGGCTCGACGCTCCGGAGTGCGACGAGGCCACCACCAAGGTGCTCGGCGAGGTGTTTCGCTTCCACCCGCTCGCGGTGCGCGACTGCCGTGAGCGCAGCCACATCGCGAAGCTCCAGGTCTACCCCGACGCGCTGTTCGTGATCCTCCACGCCCCCGAGCCGGGCGAGGCCGGTCAGATCCATCTGCTCGAGCTCGACTACTTCGTGGGCCACCGCTTCCTGGTGACGGTGCACGGCCCGATCAACCCCGAGGTGCCGCCCGAGAAGGCGCTCCGCGAGACGCGCGCGGTGGCGCGCCGGCTCGAGGATGGACGCTTCGCGCCGCGCTCGCCCGCCGAGCTCTCACACGCGATCGTGTCGGCCCTGGTGGCCCGGCAGGAGACGTTCGTGATGGAGCTGACCCGCAAGGTCGCCACCCTCGAGCGGCGCGTGCTGTCGGGCGAGAAGGGCGGCTTCGAGGACGCGCTCGAGGAGATGTTCCGCGTGCGCCACGAGCTGCTGACGCTCCGCACCATGGCATCGGGCGCACGCGAGCTGTTCGCGCGCATGGCGGCGCTCACGCGCCATCTACCCCCGGAGTCGCAGCCCTTCATCGAAGACCTGGTGGACCACTTCGAGCGCGTCCGGAGCGTGTGCGACAGCGAGAAGGAGTTCCTCCAGGGCGTGGTGGACTTCTACCAGTCGCGCACCACGGTGAAGATGAACATCGCGATGGAGCGGCTCGCGCTGATCTCGGCGGTGATCCTCCCGCTCACCCTGCTGGCCGGCATCTACGGCATGAACATCATCGTGAACGAGCACACGCAGACCTGGGAGCTCGGCGTCGTGCTCGGCTCGATGGGCGTACTCGCGGTCGCCCTCCTCGGTTGGGCGCGCCGGCAGGGCTGGTGGTAGGCGCGTGCCGAACCTGTTCGCGGAGTTCCGCGCCGTGGTCGAAGCGCTCGACACCGCGGGCGTTCCCTTCGCGGTGTGCGGCGGGCTCGCGATGTCGATCCATGCTCACCCGCGCGCAACGATCGACATCGACCTGCTCGTCCCGTCGGACTCGCTTCCACGGCTCAAGGACGCACTACGCGCCCTCGGCTTCGAGCAGCGCGAGGCGGCTCCCTCGCGCTTCGCCAAGGGCGAGATCGTGATCCATCGGCTCACGAAGTACGCTCCGCCGGACCCCGAGGTGCTGCTGCTCGACGTCATCGAGGTCGGCCGAGGGGTGAGCCTCGAGGCATGGGAGACGCGGGAGGCTCTCGATTGGGAGGGACGGCGGGTGGGAGTGGTCTCGCGGGCAGGGCTCGTTGCGCTCAAGCGGCTGCGTGGGTCGCCACAGGATCTGGCCGATATCACTGTGCTCGAGGAACGCGAGTGAGAGACGTCGGCGCTGCGATCCGCTCGGCCTCGGACGCGCGTGACCTCTGCCTGGCGCTCAAGCGGGCGCGCAACGGGGTCCGCGTGCTCGCCCGCCTCCGCGAAGGTGCGGGCAACCAGCTGGCGCCGGAGGAGCTGCACCTCGCGCTCGGGCTGGCGCTCGCGGCCGGCGACCGCGCGCTCGTGCGCCGAGCTCTCGCGGATCTCCCGCACGAGGAATTGCACGGCGATGCGATCCTGCTCACCTTCAACGACAGCGTGAGCGCAGGCTAGAGCGGCTCGCGAGGGCGTCTCGCTCGAGGACGCGCGCGGGTATCCCACCCTCACCGGCCGCGTCGGTGGCTTCCATCCGTCGAACCTCCTCGAGGAGGCGGGCCTGCGCGAGGGCGATGTGCTGGTGCGCATGGGCGGTGCCGACCTGCGCGGCGTCGGGACCACGCTGGGCCTCCTCGCCCGCGCCGAGCGCGATCGGCAACACCACGAACCTCGCCGCGCGGCTCCAGAGCCTGACGCGGGAGCTCGACGCGGCGCTCGTGATCGACGCGACCACCTGGCAGCGGGCAGAGGCGGCCGCCGCGAGCTTCGAGAGGCGTAGCGCCGTCCCGATTCGCGGCCGCCGCGAGACGCAGGATCTCTACGCGCTCCCGCTGCGCGCGACATCCTAGGGCTCAGAGCTTCGCGATCACCGCCTCGCCGAAGCGGAGCATCTGCTCGCGCTTCTGGGCGAGCGTCGAGCGCGGCCCGATCGTGTACGTGAAGGGGTAACAGCTCGTCGAGGTCACGCCGCGCGCCTCGAGGCGGCGCAGCAGCTCGAGCTCGGGCGGCACGACAAGCGGCACGATCGTCTCGAAGGGCTCGCCCGCGCGGCCGACCTCCTGGCGCAGGCGCGCGAGCGTTTCGCACAGCTCGACCGCCTGCTCGGGCGTCTGGCCCGTGCCCATCCAGCCCTGGCCGAGCCGCGCCGCGCGGGAGAGCGCCACCTTCGAGATGCCGCCGAAGTAGATCGGGATCGGCAGCGAAGGCGCCGGGCTCATCTGGAGCGGCCCGTGCGAGAAGAAGCGGCCGCGGTGCTCGACCATGCGGCCCGTCCACGCCTGCCGCATCACGTGGATCATCTCCTCCATGCGCGCGCCGCGCGTCTCGAAGGGGACGCCGAGCGTGTCGTACTCCTCGCGGATCCAGCCGGCGCCCGCGCCGAGCACCACGCGGCCGCGCGAGAGCAGCGCGAGCGTGCCGAGCGTCTTCGCGAGCTCGAGCGGGTTCCGGAGCGGCAGGATGAAGACCATCGTCGCGAAGCGCAGGCGCTCCGTGACCGAAGACATCGCGGCGATCGTGGTCCACGGGTCGGGGAAGGGCGTGTTGCCGTCGAAGCCGGGCTTCCCGTCCTCGGAGTACGGGTAGCGGGAGCGGAGATTCCCCGGGAAGAAGACGTGATCGGCGAGCAGCACCCCGTGGAAGCCGGCCTCCTCCGCCGCGCGCGCGATCTCGACCAGCTGATCCGGCTCCGAGAACGAGACCACCTGCCAGAACTTCATGGCCGACAGGCTGCCACACGCCCCCGGCGCCGGCGAGACGGCGTAAGATGCGCAACGCGGCGCACGAGGTGCGCCCGGAAGGAGACGTCATGCGCGCTCGAGGTCTCGCTCCCTTCGCCACGTGCCTCGCCCTCGCCTGCGGCGAGGCTCCCGAGCCGGCAGCTCCGGCGGCGCCTGCGGAGGCCGGCGCACCCGACGCGCACGGCTTCATCGCGCCGAGCGCCACCAGCGCCGACGCAAACGCGAAGTTCGGCGCCGGGCTCGCGCTCGACGAGCAGGCGGACTTCGAGGACGCGCGGCGCGGGCTCGTCGCGAACGACCCGGAGATGGAGGTGAAGACCGCGCAGGGCCAGACCTGGAGCCAGCGCCTCTTCGCCTTCGTCGAGGGCGAGGCGCCGGCGAGCGTGAACCCGAGCCTGTGGCGGCAGGCAAAGCTGAACGGGACGCACGGGCTCTTCCAGGTGGCCGACGGCATCTACCAGGTGCGCGGCTACGACGTCTCGAACATGAGCTGGATCCGCGGCCAGACCGGCTGGATCATCGTCGATCCGCTGACCAGCGTGGAGAGCGCGACTGCGGCGCACGCACTCGCGCGCAAGCACCTCGGCAACGACCCCGTCGTCGGCGTGATCCTCACGCACAGCCACGTGGACCACTTCGGCGGCGTGAAGGCGGTGCTGCCGAACGGCTCGGCGGACGGCGTGCGCATCGTGGCGCCGCGGCGCTTCGTCGAGGAGGTGACGAGTGAGAACGTGCTCGCGGGCACCGCGATGGGCCGGCGCGCGGGCTTCCAGTTCGGGACCGACCTGCCGTTCGGGGCGCGCGGCTACGTGGACACCGGGCTCGGCAAGCAGCCGCTCGCCGGCACCACCAGCTTCGCCATCCCGACGGACGAGATCGATCGCACGCCGCAGGAGCTGGAGATCGACGGCGTGTCCTTCGTCTTCCAGTACACCCCGGAGTCGGAGGCGCCGGCGGAGCTCGCCTTCTACCTGCCGGCCTGGAAGGCCTACTGCGGCGCCGAGATCGTGAACCACAACATGCACAACCTCTACACGCTGCGCGGCGCCAAGGTGCGCGACGCGCTCAAGTGGAGCGGCTACATCGACGACGCCATCCAGCGCTTCCCCGGCGTCGAGGTCGTGTTCCAGAGCCACCACTGGCCCATCTGGGGCAACGAGCGGGCGCTCGCGTTCCTGAAGGGCCAGCGCGACACGTACCGCTACATGCACGACCAGACGCTGCGGCTCGCGAACCAGGGCGTCACGCCGCGCGAGATCGCCGAGCAGCTCGAGCTGCCGCCACAGCTCGCGCGGAGCTTCGCGAACCGCGGCTACTACGGGACGCTCCGCCACAATGTGAAGGCCGTCTACCAGTTCTACTTCGGCTGGTACGACGGCAACCCCGCGAACCTGGACCCGCACCCGCCCGTCGAGCTCGGCACGCGCTACGTGGAAGCGATCGGCGGTGCCGCGGCGGTGAAGGAGAAGGCGCGGGCGGCGATCGACGGCGGGGACTATCGCTGGGCCGCGACGCTGCTCGACCACCTCGTGTTCGCGGCGCCCGAGGACGGCGAGGCGAAGGAGCTCTTGGCGAGCGCGTACGACCAGCTCGGCTACCAGGCCGAGAGCGGCGTCTGGCGCTCGGTCTACCTGACGGGCGCGCAGGAGCTCCGCCGCGGCGCGCCCGAGAACGCCGGGCTCGACATGCGCTTCGCGGGCGACATCCTGGCGCGCATCCCGCTCGAGCTCTTCTTCTCCGCGATGGCGACGCGCGTGAACGGGGCGAAGGCGGCGGAGGCGGATCCGGTGACGCTCAACTTCGTCTTCACCGACGTGGGCGAGACCCACGTGCTGAACCTCGAGAACGCCGTGCTCCACCACTGGCAGCGCGAGGCCGACCCGAACGCTGCCGCAACCGTGAAGCTCACCCGCGGCATGTTCCTCAAGATGGGGACGGGCGAGGTGGGCCTCCGCGACTTCATCTTCTCGGACGAGCTCGCCGTGGACGGGAGCCGGATGGCCCTGCTCTCGTTCTTCCAGCTGCTCGACCGGCCGGACCCGAGCTTCCCGATCGTGACGCCGTAGCTTCGGACGATCGCTCGTGCCCCGCTGGTTGCGCCGCCTCGCACCGCTCGACCGGGCGCTCGTGCTGGTCCTGGTGCCGCTCTGGGTGGTCTGCTTCGGGCTCGCGGTGAGGACGCAGATGTGGGGCGGCCCCCTGCCTCCCTTCCTGGAGCTGCGGGCCGAGAGCGCCGAGAGCTACCCCGTGCTCACGGGGGCGTACGCCCAGAACGTGCACCCGTCGGACCCACTCGCTGCCGCCGGCCTGCGTCCGGGAGACCGCCTGCTCCGGGTCGGAGACCTCGATCTCCGCGGCGTCGGCACGGCGGGTTTCGGTCCTCGCGCGCTCGACGAGGCGGGGCGAGCGCTGCACGTCCCGCTGGTCTTCGAGAGGGATGGCCAGCGCCTCGAGACCTCGCTCGCCCTGTCTCCCGTGTCCAACGTGCTCCCCGTGGTGGCAACCTCGTTCACGTTGGCCGCCTCTGCGCTCTTCCTCCTGTTCCGCGCGCGGCCAACCCGCACCGTCCTGGCCTGGTTCTACTTGGCGATGTGCTGGAGCATCGTGAACTCCAACTTCCCAGCGAACGGAGGGGAGGCCTACGCGTGGGGAGCAGCGTTCATGGCGAACGGATTTCTGCTCTTCCCGCTGCTCCTGCGCTTCCAGTTTCTGTTCCCCGACGACTGCGAGCCCGAGGGCCGTTGGCACCGGATCTGGCCGTGGTTCTTCGCGGTTCAGGGTGTGTTCGCCGGTCTCACAGCAAGCCGGATGGCGATCGGGGTGTTCGGTTGGCTCGCGGTTTCGGCCCTGGGCAGCTTGGCATCCCTCACCGTCGCTACGCGCAAGTACGTCGGGGCTGACCGGATCGCGCGCCGACAGGTCAGATGGGCGGTGTTCGGGCTGTACTGCGCCGCGCTTCCACTTGTGTTCGCCACCACCTTGTCCGCACTCGATCCCCGCTTCGGCTCGCTCTTCTTCGCAGCCTTCTGGGCCGTATCGCTTGCTCCCGTCTTCCTCGTCGTGTCGATCGTCCGCTTCAACCTGTTCGACGTCGATCGCCTGCTCTCGGCAACAGCGTCCTACAACGTCCTGCTCGTGCTGCTCGGCGCCGGTGCGCTCGTCGTGGTGCCGCGCGTCGCAGCAGCGATGTCGAGCGTGGCGGGTGTGGATCCTGGCGTCGGCCAGGTCTTCCTCTCGCTGGCGCTCGCCGCGGCCGTGATTCCCGCCCACCGCCGTCTGCGTCCGCAGATCGAGCGCGTTTTCTTCAAGGAGCGCTACGCCCTCGACCGTGGCGTCGCCGAGCTGCTGCCAACGCTCTCGTCCTGCGCCGACGCCCGGGAGCTGACCGAGCGCGTAGGTCGCGAGCTGAATCAACTGCTCCGCCCCGAGGCCTGCGTCGTCTACGCGCGCGTGGAGGAGAGCTTCGCCCCGGTCTTCGCCGAGGGCCGCGCGGTGCCCGCGGCCTTCGCTGCGGAGAGCCCGCTGATCGGCACGCTCCGTGGGCGTCGCGGCCCGCTCTCGCTGAGCGCTGCCGGCCGCCGGCCGGACGAGACCGCGCTCTCGCCCTTCGACCGCGCCGCGCTCGAGACGCTCGGGGCCGAGGTGGTCGTGCCCGTGCGCCAGGGCGAGGCCCTTCCGGCCTTCCTGTGCCTGGGGCCCAAGCGCTCGGGCGACGTCTACACCTCGACGGACCTCTCGCTCCTCGCGGCGGTCGCCGAAACGGTCTCGCAGCAGCTCCAGCGCTTCGATCAGGACGCGGTGATCCGCGCCGGGCGCGAGATGCAGGCGTCGCTCCGCCGCTACGTGCCGGGCGCCGTGGCCGACCAGCTCACGAGCGGGGCCGAGCTCAGCTCGGGCGAGCGCGAGGTCACGGTGCTGTTCGTGGACATCCGCGGCTACACGGGCTTCGCAGAGAGTCGCCTCGCCGAGGAGATCTTCTCCACCGTGAACCGCTACACGGAGACGGTCTCGCAGATCGTCGCACGCCACGCAGGCAGCGTGGTCGAGTTCAACGGCGACGGCATGATGGCGGTGTTCGGGGCGCCGCGGGAGCTCGCGCACAAGGAGCGCGCCGCGGTCGAGGCCGGGCGCGAGATCGTCGGCGCGGTCGGGTCGCTTCGCGTCGACGGCACGCAGCTCTCCGTCGGTGTCGGCATCGCCACGGGTGAGGCCTTCGTGGGCAACATCCGGGCGGTCGACCGCATGATCTGGAGCGCGATCGGCAACACCACGAACCTGGCCGCGCGGCTCCAGAGCCTCTCGCGGGAGCTCGATGCGGCGATCGTGATCGACGGCACCACGTGGCAGCGCGCACAGCCTGCCGCAGCCGGCTTCGCGAAGCGCCCTGCCGTCCCGATCCGCGGCCGGCGCGAGACGCAAGACGTCTATGCGCTGCCGTTGCGCACGTCGTAGGCTCGCTCAGGGCCGACGACCGACTCGAGTAGGACTTCCGCGGACGTCGATTCCTCAGAACTCGAGCAGGAAGAAGTCCGGGGGGAGCCCGAATAGGAGCCTGCCGGCGTCTTCGTAGCGGGCGTAGGAATGGGTGACGTGCTGGGTGAGCGTATGCACGTCCCGGTGGTGGCGCTCGATGCCGTGCTCGATGCGGATCGCGCTCGTGCCGGCGGCCTCGTAGACCAGGTCGACCGCTTCGGCGCAGGACTGCGCACCGAAGCAGGCGGCGAGCTGGCAGCGGATCCGCGTCGCGTCGGAGCACCAGCGCTCGCGCTCCGCGTCGGCGTACGCCTGGGAGATCGCGCTGTGCAGGAAGACCCGGCTCGCGTCGACGAGCGCGCTCGCCTTGGCCGCATTGTGCTGCGCCCGCGCGCGATCGTGCAGCGGCGTCCGCGTGTAGCGGGGCGTCTTGCGCGCGGCCAGCTCGACGAGCCGGTCGATCGCGGCCGTGGCGATGCCGAGCGAGACGGCGGTCTCGCCGTGTGTGCCGAACCAGGGCAACGTCCCGTAGAGAGGGCCCGAGAAGGCCGGAGCCCGCTCGCTGCGCGGCTCCAGACGGGCGATGCGCCGCTCCGGCACGAAGACGTCGTCGACGCTGACGTCCGCGCTGAACGTCCCGCGCATGCCCACCGTGTGCCACGTGTCGACGATGTCGACCTCGTCGCGCGGCACGAAGGCCAGGATGTGCGGGGGGTCCTGGGTGTGCGGGTCGTACTTGCTCGACTCGTCGTCGACCTCGATGAGCGGAACCGCGAACCATTGCGCGCGCTGGCATCCGCTGGCGAACGCGGTGCGCGCCGTGACGCGCCAGCCGCCCGGGACGGGAACCGAGGGGCCCGGCGGGAAGAAGCCGCCCGCGAAGATCGTGTCGGGACTCCTGTCGTAGAGCTCGTCGCCGCCCTGCTTCGGCAGCCACGCCGCGAACGCCGCCGTAGCCGCGCTGATGCACAGGTTCCAGCCGGCGGAGCTGTCGATGCGCGCGAGCGCCTCGAGCACGTGCAGAGCCGGGCCCGGATGGAGCTCGAGCCCGCCGTAGGCCTTCGGCGCGAGCATCCGGAAGAGCCCAGCGTCGAGCATCGCGTCGTAGGCGGCGTCGGGCAGCATGCGATCCCGCTCCGCCCGCGCGCCGCACTCCTCCAGAGTCGGCCGGATCCGTTCGACTTCCCGCAGCAGGTCGTCCGCCATCGAAGCTCCAGGATTGGCGCCGCTATCATACTCGGCCTCGACCTCCTGGGAGTCCGCGCGCCCGTGTCCGATGCGATCGAACGTCGCCTGGCCGCGATCCTCTCCGCGGATGCGGTCGGCTACAGCCGGCTGATGGGCCGAGACGATGAGGCCACCGTACGTGCGCTCGGCGCTCACCGCCGGCGCATCGAGCGGCTGATCGAGACCTTCCGCGGGCGGCTCGTCGACGCACCGGGCGACAACCTGCTGGCGGAGTTCCCGAGCGCGCTCGGCTCGGCGCGCTGCGCGATCGAAATCCAGCGTGCGATCGCGCAGGAGAACGAGGCACTCGAGGCCGAGCGGCGGATGCTGTTCCGCATCGGCATCCACGTGGGCGACGTCATCGTCGAGGACGGCCGTATCTACGGCGACGGCGTAAACATCGCCGCGCGCCTCGAGGGCCTGGCCGAGCCGGGCGGCATCTGCGTGTCCGATGTCCTCTACCAGCAGGTGCGCGGGAAGTTGGACCTTCCGGTGTTCGACCTGGGGGAGCAGGCGCTGAAGAACATCGAGGCCCGCGTCCGAGCGCACAAGATCGTGCTGGGGGCCGGCGCCGCCGGCGCGGGCTTCGCCCGCGCGGCTGCTCCGGCGGAGACGACGCCCGTCGCGCGGCCTTCGCTCGCGGTGCTGCCCTTCGTGAACATGAGCGGCGACCGCGCAGAGGCCTACTTCGTCGACGGCGTCTTCGAGGACGTGATGACGGAGCTGGCACGGATCCCGGGCCTGTTCGTGGTCGGCTGGGGCGCCATGAATACCTACCGGGAGAACACCACTTCGCCGCGCGAAGTCGCCCGGGAGCTCGGCGTTCGGTACGTGCTGGAAGGCACGGTGCGCAAGGAGGAGCGGCGCGCCCGCATCACCGCCCGCCTCGTCGAGGGGGCGAGCGGCAGGTTGATTTGGGCCGAGCGCTACGACCGCGAGCTCGACGACGTCTTCGCCGTCCAGGACGAGATCGTGACGGAGGTCGTGACGGCGCTCGACGTGAGGCTCGTCGGCGGCGGAGACGCGTGGACCGCGCGCAAGCACCTGCGCAATCCCCAGGCGATCGGACTGCTCTACCGCGGCATGGACCTGATGAACCGGATGAATCGGGAGGACATGCGTCAGGCCCGCGCGCTCTTCGAGGAGGTGATCCGGATCGAGCCGGACTCGCCGTTCGGCTACATCGACGCCGCCTGGAGTCACTACTTCGACGTCGAGAGAGGCTGGAGCGAGGACCCCGAAGCGTCGCTCGCGTGCATGGCCGAGCGCGCGAACAGCGGCCTCGGGAAGGGGGACGTCTCCGGCTACGCGACGCTCATGCTGGGTCAGATGCACCTGATCCGGCGCGAGCACGACGAGGCGCTCGTGCTCTCCGAGCGCGCGCTGGCCGAACGGCCGAGCTGCCAGGGCGCCTACGGGCTCAAGGCGAACATCCTGAACTACTGCGGCAGGCCCGAGGAGGCGATCCCCCTCGCGAAACAGGCGATCCGCCTGACGCCGGTCGCGCCGCCCTTCTACCCCGAGGTGCTGACCGCCGCCTGCTACCTCTCGGGGAGCCTCGAGGAGGCGATCGAGTCCGCGCACGCGACGCTCGCGCTGGCGCCGGACAACGTCAACGTGCGCCTGATCCTGGCCGCCGCGCTCGTCGAGACGGGCCGCAAGGAGGCGGCGCAGGCGGTCGTCCGCGACATCCTGACGTTCGAGCCGCACTTCTCTCTGGCGCGCTTCGCTGCGACTCAGCCGTATCGGGACTCGGAACCGCTGGATCGGATGCTCGCCTCGCTGCGCAGCGCCGGCTTCGCCGACGGCGGGACCACACCGCGCGCCGCTGTCTTCCCCCTGTCCCCCTCCCGGCAGCGCGTCGCTTCGCGCCCGCGGCTATAGCGGTAGCCGGCCGAGCTCTCTCTCCAGACGCTCGACGTGCCCCGCCGCGCCCATCTCGCCGAAGAGGCGGAGGGCCACGCGGAGCTCGCGCTCCCACGTCGCCTCGTCGCCGCCGAGGCGCGCGAGCTCGGCCCGCTCGACGTGGAGGAAGGGCTGCCAGCCGCGGATGCCGGTGCTCTCGATCAGGCCCGCCGCCTCGGCCAGCGCGGCTTCGATCGCCTCGCGCGCCTCGACGCCCCCGGTCTTGCGAAGCACGCGAGCCTGCATGAGGAGCGCGATGGCCAGGAACACGGGCATCCGCAGCGCGCGCACCAGCGCGACGCCGCGCGCGGCCGCGTCGAGCGCGCACTCCGACTGCCCGAGCTCCGCGTACGCCACGCCGAGCCGGCTCGACAGGGTCAGCAGCTCGACGGGAGGGCCTCCGCCGCCTTCCTGATGCAGCGCGGCCGCTTGCTCGAGGCAGCGCAACGCCTCGCCCTCGTTCCCTTCGAGACCGTGAGCGATGCCGAGGCAGTAGGGGCCTGATGCGGCGAGGCCCACGTTGTGGAGGCTCGGCACGATCTCGTGCACTCGACGTGCGTTCGCCAGCGCCGCCGGTGCATCGCCCAGCAGCTCCGCCTGATGCGTGGCCCACATCCGGAGCACGCCCTCGTGCATGTCCGCGGTGGGCTCACCCCGGACCACGCCGGCCAGCCACTCGAGGCCCGCGAGGCCGTGCGCGGGCCGCCCGGCCCAGCCCTCCAGGAAGCGGGTCAGCGCCATCAGCCACACCGCCGGGCCGACCACGAAGTACTCCGAGCCAAGCGCGAGGTCGTCCGGCAGTCGCGGCACGGCACGCTTGCCGATGGAAATCGCGTCGAGCACCCGACCTTCCACGTACCCGGCGAGCGCGAGCCCCGCCGCGGCAGCCAGAGCGGCGCCCTCGTCCCCGACGAGCTGCGCGAGCCGTGCCGCCTCCTGCGCGTGCCGCGCGCTCGAAGCGGTGTCGTTCCGGACCATGCCCTGCCAGATCGCGAAGTGCAGATGCAGATGGCACGACGTTCGCTGGTCGCCGCGGCTTTCGGCCAGCGCTCGGCCGGTCGCGAAGACGTCGGCGATCTCGTCCACAGCATCTGCGAACCAGGCTGCGACGCCGAGCAGTCCCTTGCATGACTCGAGCTCGAGCTGCGCGCGCTCGTCGCCATTGGGGGCCTTCGAGAGAAGCGTTCGTGCCGTCTGCCAGCGTCGGATGGATCCAACCGGGTCGTTCAGGCTCGTAAGGGCGCTGCGTGCGGCGCGGATCGTCCAACGCGCCGCGACGAGCGGCTCGCCCGCCTGCTCCCAGTGGTGGGCCAGCAGCGCAGCTCGCTCATCGAGCCGGTCGGCGTCCAGCTCCTCGAGGGCCTTCGCCACCGCCGCATGTGTGCGGGCGCGCGGCCCCGCGAGCTGGGAGCGATACGCCGCCTCCTGCGTGAGCGGGTGCTGGAAGGCGTACTCCGCCTCCGGGTAGAGCGCCTTCTCGAAGAGGAGCTCGCGCTCGACCAGCGCGCCGAGCGCCGCCGGCAGCTCCGCCGCCGGCAGCTCCGCCACGCGCTCCAGCACTCGCAAGGGAACCTCCCTCCCGATCACCGAGGCCGCTTGGAGCAGGCGCTTCTCCCGCTCGGGCAGACGGTCGATGCGCGCGGTGAGGACCGTCTGCACGGTGGTCGGAATCTCGAGCGCCTCCACCGGAGCCGACAGACGACGAGCGCCCTTCGCGCCCAGGAGCGCCCCGCTCTCGACCAGCGACTGCACCACCTCCTCGATGAAGAAGGGATTCCCACCCGTCCTCTCGTGGATCTTCTCTACGAGTTCCGCGAGTGAGGCATCGCGGCCGAGCAGGTCGGCGAGCAGCGCCGCGCTCGCTTCCGGTCCGAACGAGGGGAGCGGGAGCTGGCGATAGCTCGATCGGCTCATCCACGCAGCGTGGTACTCGGGCCGGAAGTTCACGACGACGAGCGTGCGCGTCCCGGGCACCGCCTCGACCACGTGCGCGAGGAAGGCGTCGCTCGCGGGATCGATCCAGTGCGCGTCGTCGACGAGGAGCACGTTGGGCTCGCGCTCGGCGCGCGCCTTCACGAGCTGGCGCACGAACGCGACGAGCTGGCGCTGGCGTGCGTCCGGCGGGAGCTGCGGCGCGGGACGCTCCGGATCGGGCACGCCGAGGAACTCGAAGACGAGCGGCAAGAGAGCCTCGAAGCTCGGATCGAGGCCGAGCAGCGCGGCCGCGATCTTGCGTCGGGCCTCGGGAGCCGCGTCGCGCTCGCCAACGCCGAGCATGTTTCGAAGCAGCTCGAGCAGCGCGACGTACGAGGCGTTCTTGCCGTGCGCCGGGCAGTGCGCCTCGTCGACGCGGATCCCCCGCGCCCGGCAGCGCTCGACGAGCTCGAAGCAGAGCCGGCTCTTGCCCGCACCCGCCTCCGCCACCACGCCCACCGCCTGGCCGTTGCCGGCCTGCGCCTGCGCGAGCGCCTGCTCGAGCACCGCGAGGTCCGCCTCGCGCCCGACGAAGCGCGTGAGCCCCCGCGCGCGCGCTTGCTCGAAGCGCGTGCGGATCTCGCCCGGGCCCTCGAGCGCGAACACCCGCACCGGCTCGCTCACGCCCTTGACCTTCTCGGTGCCGAGGTCCCGGAGCTTCACGTAGCCTTGCACGAGCCTGGCCGTCGCCTCGCTCACGCACACGCCGCCCGCCGCTGCGAGCCCCTCCATGCGCGCGGCGAGAGCCACGGTGTGGCCCTGCGCCGTGTAGTCCATGCGCAGGTCGTCGCCGATCTTGCCGACCACGACCTCGCCGGAGTGGATCCCCATGCGCGTGCCGAAGGCGAGCCCGTGCGCCTCGCGCAGCTCGTCCGAGAAGAGCTTCAGCTCGTCGCGCAGGCGCAGCGCCGCGTAGCACGCCCGCTGCGCATGGTCCTCGTGCGCGATCGGCGCCCCGAACAGCGCCATGATGCCGTCTCCCGTGTACTGGTTGACGGTCCCCTCGAAGCGGTGCACGCCCTCGGTGAGGATCCCGAAGAAGCGGTCGAGGACGCCGTGCCAGGCCTCGGGATCGAGCCACTCGGCGAGCGCCGTCGAGTCCTTCACGTCGGCGAACAGCACCGTCACCAGCTTGCGCTCGCCCTCGAGCGCCGAGCGCGAGCGCAGGATCTTCTCCGCGAGGTGGCGGGGGGTGTAATCGCGGGGGGAGCGTGCGGGCGAGCTTGCGACCCGAGGTCCCAGGCGCTGCCCGCAGCCGTTGCAGAAGGTCTGTCCCGGCGGGTTGTCGCGCCCGCAGGCAGGGCAGGCGATCGCGGCCCGGAGGGAGGCGCCGCAGCCTCCGCAGAAGGAAGCATCTTCCGGGTTCGCGTGCTGGCAGGCCGCGCAGATCAACGCCCGGGGAGGCGTAGCGCAGAGTGTGCCCGGCCTCCTAGGACCGGCTCTGCGCCAGCGCCGCCAGCGGCACCACCCGTGTGCGCACCTCCGGCAGCGTCTCGTCGCCGCCGGCCCAGCGCAGCGACATCGGGCCCTCGGCGTGCCCCGCGCTGTCGATCCAGTTCGGGTGGCCGGGATCGCGCGCAGCCACCACGATGCGAATGGTGCGGCCGTCCGGCTCCAGCCGGGCCTGGAACGAGTTGAGCGACACGCGCCGCTCGCGCCACTCGAGCGACTCCATCCAGAAGTTCATGACGAGGAAGCCCCAATACGGGACGGGCGCAGGCTCGAACTCGAGCACGAGCGCCTCCTCGGGCGCGAGCTTCCAGTAGCCCTCGAGATACCGGATCCCCTGCGGCGTCTGGAGATCGCCCGCGTCGGCGAGCGGCGCGAGCCGGTTGTGCGGTCCGCGCGCCAGATCGGCCACGAACTCGACCCAGGTCTTCACGTTGCGCTCGACGAAGAGCGCCGCGCCGAGGAGGCGCCCGCCGAGCCAGTCGGCGGCGAGCGGAGGCGCCGGCTCGGCGCGCGGCACGCGCTCGATCCGCCACTCGCTGCGCTTGTCGTGTGGATCGGCGAAGTACTGCCGCACCAGCACGTTGATCGCGTCGGGCGCGAGCTGGATCTGGTTCGGCCGGGACGGGTCCGCGTCGGGAGCGAGCTCGAGCTCGACCGAGCCGTCCGGCGCGAACACGAGCTCCTCCTCGGTGAGGCTCGCGGCGAGCCGGCGCTGGCCCCCACCGGAGAAGCTGCCCGCGTAGACGCCCACCTCGACGAGCACCGCGTTCCCGCGCTGGCCCCGGATGCGGTAGCGGCGGTCGCCCGCGATCACGGCGGCGGCGTAGCGCTGGTCGGGGTTGTCGCCCGCGTACTTGCGGATCGGGGACTGGAGCTCGAAGAAGGCGGGGCGATCGGCGTCGCTCCCTTCGACGACCATCTCGAGCGCGAGCCCGAGCAGCCGCGTGATCATCCGGTAGCCCTCGGCCACGTCCGAGGGTGAGCGGGGCGCCGCCTCGTGCGAGAGGTGCTCCGCCGCGCTCTCGAGCGTGGCGCAGAAGCGGTTCCATACGAGGCCCGTGGTGAGGCCCGCGGCGAGGAGCGCGGGCGGCGGATCGATCGGGAGCCCGCCCTCGCGCCCGCAGGCCGCGAGCAGCGCGGGGAGCGCCGCCACCACGCTCGCCGCCTCGAGCACCTCGCGGCGCGTGAGCTCGGACACTAGGCCGGCACGAAGCGGCTGATCGTGTCGGCGACGCAGGCCGGCTTTTCACTGCCTTCGACCTCGACGGTGACGCGCACGGTGGCCTGGACGGCGCCGCCCTTCACCTCCTCGGCGGCGACGAGCTCGCCGACGCCGCGGACCCGCGAGCCCACCGGCACGGGCGCGGGGAAGCGCACCTTGTCGCAGCCGTAGTTCACGCCCATCGAGATGCCGCGGACCTCGAGGAGCTCGGGCAGGAAGCAGTTCACGAGGGAGAGAGTGAGGTAGCCGTGAGCGATGGTCTTGCCGAAAGGGCCCCGCTTCGCGCGCTCGGGATCGACGTGGATCCACTGCTGGTCGCCCGTCGCGTCGGCGAACTGCTGGATGCGCGCCTGCGTGATCTCGAGCCAGCCGCTCGCGCCGAGGCTTTTCCCCACGGCGGCGAGCAGCTCCCTGGGCGTGGCGAAGACGGTGGGCATGCGCGCATTCTAGACGGGACGGCGGGCGCGGGCAGGCTCGGGAACCTTTCTTGGGCGCCTCGCCCCTCCTCAGCGGGAGACACCATGGAGAGCCGGGGCGCAACCTACTGGATCCTGCTCGTGCTCGGCGTCGGCGGGATCGTGAACGGCCTGTTCATGCTCTTCACGAGCGAGAGCTGGTTCGCGCAGATCGCCGCCTACACCGGCCCGTTCAACGTGCACCTCGTGCGCGACGTCGGCGCGGCATACGTCACCTCGGGTATCGCGTCGGTATGGGCCGCGCGCGCGCCGGCCTGGCGCGTGCCGCTCGCCGCGAGCGCGGCGCTCTTCCTGGGCCTCCACGGCGGGATCCACGTCTTCGAGGTGGTGACGGGCGCGCAGCCGCCGTTCCACCTGATCGAGGACTTCCCCGGCGTGTATCTCCCCGCGCTGCTCCTCGCCTTCATCGCCTTCCGCTCGCGCGCCCAGGAGTAAGCCCCATGCGACTCGCTCCCATCGAGAAGCCGCCGACCCTGCTCGGCAAGCTGATGACGTTCGCCGTGAAGCGGCAGCTCGGGCGCGCGATAACCCCCTCGCAGGTGATCTACAACCGCGTGCCGGCCGCGTGGCGCATCTCGCTCGCCTTCCTGCGCTTCGAGCTGTTCGGAGCGAAGCTGTCGCACGAGCTGCGCCTGCTCGCGACGACGCACGTCGCGCAGCTCAACGGCTGTGCGTTCTGCCGCGACATCAAGCGTGCCTTCGCGGTCCGCCAGCGGCTCGGGATGAAGAAGTTCGATGCGCTCGCGGACTGGCGCAGCAGCGACGTCTTCGACGCCCGCGAGCGGGCCGCGCTCGCCTTCGTCGAGGAGGCGACGAGGAGCAAGGTCGTGAGCGACGCCACCTTCGCCGAGCTCGCGAAGCACTTCGACGAGCGCGAGATCGCGGAGCTCACGCTCTCGAACGCGATCGAGAACTTCTACAACCTGCTGAACGTGCCGCTCGAGGTGGAGGCGGACGGGCTCGAGGCGCTCGCCACCGTCCCTACTCGGTAGCAAGCGAAGCGCGCAGCGAGGCCACGCGAGGCTTCCTCGCGTGAGCCGAGCGAAGTCAGAAACCGGGCGGTTGGCGGAACGCGAAGCCCGCCGCCTCGAGCGCTGCCGCCGCGCCGAGCGCGACGCGGTCGCCCCACGCCGGTGCGACGAGCTGGACGCCGATCGGGAGCCCGCTCGCGTCGGGGCCCGTCGGCACCACGGTGGACGGCAGCTGTGCGACGCCGGTGAGCCCGGCCCAGAACATCTGCTGGTAGTGGCCCTGCTCCATCCCGTCCACGTCGATGCGGCGCGCCTCCATCGCGCCCTCGTCGCGCGGGAACGCGGAGGTGGCCGCCACCGGCATCACGACCAGGTCGTGCGACTGGAAGAAGCGCTGCCAGGCCCAGCGCAGGCGCGTGCGCGCCTCGTGGAACCAGAGCCAGTCGCGGTGGCGAAGCGTCTGGGCGCGGAGCATCTCGGCCGCGTCGCTCTTGTCGTCGGGCGCGAGTGCCGCCGCCTGCCGTACGAGCTCGTTGTAGACGGCCGGCGGAAGGCCTACCGCGAGGAAGGACTGGAGCAGCGCGCCGAAGGTGCGGTGGCTCGCGGCCGCGTCGAAGTCGGGACGCGCGCCGTCGCGCACGTCCGCGCCGAGCTCGCGGAGAGCGCGGCCGACCTCGCACACGCGCTCCTCGACGACTCGCGCGACCGGCGCCACGGCGTCGTTCGGCCAGAGCGCGACGCGCAGGCCCTGCGTTCCGCGGAAGCGCGGCAGCTCGAAGCGCACACCGGGATCGAGGGCGTCGGGCCCGGCCAGCACGTCGAGCGCGAGCTCGAGGTCGAGCGCCGAGCGGGCGAGCGGCCCGACCACCGCGATGTCGGGCTCCGCGATTGCGCCCGGCGGCGCGTGGCCGCGCACGGGGATGAGTCCCCAGGTCGGCTTGTGGCCGAACACGCCGCAGTAGTGCGCCGGGTTCCGGATCGAGCCGGCGATGTCCGAGCCCACCTCGAGGCTCGTGAGCCCCGCGGCGAGCGCCGCGGCCGCTCCGCCGGAGGAGCCGCCCGGCGTACGCGAGAGATCCCACGGGTTCCCGGTGCTGCCGTAGATCGCGTTGTAGCTCTGGAGGTCGCCGAGCGCGAAGGGCACGTTCGTCTTGCCGAACACGACCGCGCCAGCCGCGCGGAGCCGCTCCACCACGACCGAGTCGCTCCGCGCGACGTTGTCCTTCAGCGCGGGCATGCCCCAGGTGGTCGGCGCACCCGCGAGGTCGAACGACTCCTTCACGGTAATCGGGAGACCGTGGAGCGGCTGTGTGCGTGACGGAGGCGCCGTGTCGAGGGCGCGGGCCGCGTCGCGCGCGCGCTCTACGTCGGTCCAGATGATCGCGTTCAGCTTGCCGTTGAAGCGTTCGACGCGGGCGAGCTGGGCGTCGAAGAGCTCGAGCGCCCCGACCTCGCGCGTTGCGAGCGCGCGGAGGAGCGCAGTGGCCGAGGCGAAGGGATCCATGACTCCCCGCTGGACGCGACGGCGCACTAGCGTAGGATGCCCCGCCATGATTCGCTGCCTCCGCCTCGCACTGCTCGCTCTCGCGCTCTCCTGCCGGAGCGCACCCGACGTTGCGTCGCCCGACGCCGACGTGCTCGCGATCGCCGACGCCTACGTAGCGGACGTGCTCGAGGATCAGCCGGCGGCGGTGGCGCGCCTCCGCCCGCCGGGCGCGCGCTACGACGGGCTGCCGGACGACTCGCTCGCCGGGGTCGCCGCGCGCGAGGCGCGCCGCGACGCGTGGCTCGCCGAGCTGGGGGCGATCGAGCGGGGCACGCTCCGCGAAGAACGCGCGCGCCTCGCCCACGACCTCGCGCTGAGCCGGCTCGAGGACGGCGAGGCGCTCCGCGTCTGTCGCTTCGAGCTCTGGAGCGTGAGCCAGATGCCGAATGGCTGGCCGGTGGCGCTCGCGGACGTGGCGGCGGCGCAACCCGTCGACACACCCGACCTCCAGGCACAGGCGCTCACGCGTTGGGCGGCGATCCCCGCCTACGCGGACGCGCAGACCGAGGCCCTCCGGACGGGCCTCGCGGAGGGTTACTCCGCCCCGCGGCTCGTGGTCGACCTCGTGATCGGACAGCTCGACGCGCTCCTCGCGGCGCCGCCCGAGACCGATCCGCTCGCGAGCCCGGCGTTCCGCAGCGAGGACGCCGCCTTCCGCGAGCGTTTCCTCGCCCGACTTCGCGACGAGGTGAAGCCCGCGCTCCAGCGCCATCGGGACTACCTGGCGAACGACTACGCCCCGAAGGCGCGCACCGCCGTCGGCGTCTCCGCGAATCCGGACGGGGTCGCGTGCTATCGCGCGGCGCTGCGTGGGTCGACGACGCTCGACCTCGCGCCCGAGGTGGTGCACGCGCGCGGGCTCGCCGCGCTCGAGGTGATCGAGGCCGAGATGCGCGAGCTCTCCGCGCGGAGCTTCGCGGGCGAGCCGCTCCCGTCGCTCCTCCAGCGGCTGCGAAGCGACCCGGTGTTCCTGTATCGCGACCGCGAGCAAGTGCTCTCGCTGGCGCAGGCCGCGATGGACCGCGCCTGGGCCGCGCTGCCGCGTGCGTTCGGGCGGCTCCCCGAGGCGCGTGCGATCCTCGAGCCGATCGCGGCCTTCCAGGAGCGCACCGCCGCTCCCCACTACGTGCCGGCCGCCCTCGACGGCAGCCAGCCCGCCGCCTACCGCGTGCGGCTCTACGAGGCGACCCGCCAGAGCTGGACGATCGGGGAATGCACCGCCTTCCACGAGGTGGTGCCGGGCCACCATCTCCAGGTCGCGCTCGCGAACGAGAACGCGGAGCTTCCCACGATCGCGCGCTTCCTGTTCACGAGCGGCTTCGGCGAGGGCTGGGCGCTCTACGCGGAGCAGCTCGCCGACGAGCTCGGCCTCTACACCAGCGACGCGGACCGGCTCGGCATGCTGAGCAACCGCGCGTGGCGCGCCGTGCGCATGGTGGTGGACCCGGGGCTCCACGTCTTCGGCTGGACGCGCGAGCGCGCGATCGAGTTCCTGCTCGCGCACACCGCGCTCTCGCACGACCAGGCCGCGCAGGAGATCGACCGCTACATCGCGTGGCCGGGCCAGGCGCCGTCCTATCTGCTCGGCTTCGAGGAGATCCTCGCGCTCCGGAGCGAGGCCCGGCGCGCGCTCGGCGAACGCTTCGAGCTGCGCGCGTTCCACGACGCCGTGCTGGGCGGCGGCAGCGTGACGCTGCCCATCCTCCGCGCCCGCGTGGCCAACAGGTTCGCAAGCGGCGGCGCCGGAAGCGGCGACGGCCGGAAGCGGGGACGTTGATTGACTAGTTGACTCGTTCCCCGCTGGGAGCCGAACTAGTCAACAAATCAATGAACGTCCCCGCTCACGTCTCCGCTCACGCTCAGCTCCGCTCAGTGCTCGGGGTCCTGCTGGAACTCGACGGTGTTGCCGGCCGGGTCGGAGACCCAGACGATGCGGTTCCGCCCCTCGCCGAGCACGCGCATCTCGACGCCGCGCGCGGCGAGGTCGGCGACCGCCTCGTCCAGGTCCGCCACGTACCACGAGACGTGCGGGCCCACCGGCTCGCGCGGCTCGCCCTTCATCGGCGCACCGATCGCGTGCACCTGCACGCCGCCCAGCTCGAGCCAGAACGCCGGGACCGAGCCCTTCGGCACCGGCGGCCGGCCGGGGAGCTGGATCGGCACCTCGGGCAGCCCGAGCAGCGCGGTGTAGAACTCCCGCGCCTCGTCGACCCTGCCGTGGACGTTCACCGCCGCGTGGTTGATGCGCGTGATCTTCATCGCGCCCTCCTAGGGATGCTGGCTCGACACCGAGATGACCTCGCCCGTCAGATACGACGCATGGTCGCTGGCCAGGAACAGCATCACGTTCGCGACCTCGAAGGGGGCGGCCGCGCGGCCGAAGGCCTCGCGCTGCTCGAGCTCCTCGAGGAGCCCGTCGGGCGTCACCTTCGAGAGGAACTCGTGCATCGCGAGGCTCGGCGCCACCGCGTTGACGCGCACGCCCGCCTCCGCCGCCTCCATCGCGACGCAGCGCGTGAACGCCATCACGCCGGCCTTCGCGGCGGCGTAGGCGCTCTGCCCTGCCTGCGCGCGCCAGCCCACCACCGACGCGTTGTTCACGATCGCCCCGCTCCTGCGCTCCAGCATGTGCGGCAGGAACGCGCGCGTGACGCGCATCGTACCGGTGAGCGTCACGTCGAGGATCTTCGACCACAGCGCGTCGGTCAGCTCGACCAGCTTGGCGGTCCCGCCGAGGCCCGCGTTGTTGATCAGCACGTCGACGCGGCCGAGCTCGGCCAGCGCGGCAGCGCGGAGTCGCTCGACCTGCTCCTGCTGCGTGACGTCGCAGAGCACCGTCGGGCACTTCTGGCCGGTCAGCTCCGCGAGCTTCGCCTGGGTCTCGCGCAGCCTCCGCTCGTGGAGGTCCGAGATCAGCACCGTGGCGCCCTCCTCGACCGCGCGCCGCGCCACCCAGAAGCCGATGCCGGTGCCCGCGGCGGCCGTCACCACCACAGTCTTGCCCGCGAGCAGCGACTTGCCCTCGGGATAAGGCGGCACGACGCGGCTCATGCTGGCCTCGGCTCTCTCGGCAGCCCGAGCGCGCGCTCCGCGATCTGGTTCCGCTGGATCTGGTTCGAGCCGCCATACAGAGTCTCGGAGCGCGCGAACAGGAACATGCGCTGGAGGCGCTTCAGCTTGTACGGGAAGCCCTCGGCGATCTCGGCCTCGTCGCCCAGCACCGTCATCGCGAGCTCGCCGAGCTTCCGGTGCCAGGTCGCCCAGTAGATCTTGTGGATCAGCCCGGCGGGGGAGAGGCTCGCCGCGTCGGAGAGCGTGCGGAGCGCGTTCCAGCGCTGGATCTCGAGCCCGATCCAGGCATCGGCGATGCGCTGCCGGACGAGCGGGTCCTGCGCCTTCCCGTTCTCGCGCGCGATCCGGATGATCTCCTCGAGCTCGTTCCGGAACAGCATCTGCTGGCCGAGCGTCGAGACGCCGCGCTCGAAGGAGAGTGTCGCCATCGCCACCTTCCAGCCCTCGCCCGGCGCACCGAGGACGTTCTCGCGCGCGGTGCGCGCGCCGTCGTAGAACACCTCGAAGAACTCCGCGTCACCGGTGATCTGCTGGATCGGCCGGATCGTCACGCCCGGCTGCTTCATCGGCACGAGCAGGTAGGAGAGCCCCGCGTGGCGCTTCGAGTCGGGGTCCGTGCGACAGATCACGAAGCACCAGTCGGCCCACTCGGCCCACGAGGTCCACACCTTCTGGCCGTCGATCACCCACTCGTTTCCCTGAAGGCTTGCGCGCGTCTGCACGTTCGCGAGGTCGCTGCCCGCGTTCGGCTCGGAGTAGCCCTGGCACCAGACCTCGTCGCCGGCCACGACCTTCGGGAGGAAGCGCTGCTTCTGCGCGGGCGTGCCGAAGGCGATGCAGGTCGGGCCGAAGAGCGTCTCGCCCATGTGGTTGAGCCGGCCCGGCGCGCCCGCGCGCGCGTACTCCTCGTGGAAGATCACCTGCTGCGAGAGCGAGAGCCCGCGCCCGCCGTGTTCCTGCGGCCAGCCCACGCACGTCCAGCCGCCGGAGGCGAGCTTCTTCTCCCATGCGCGCCGCTCTGTCACGAACGCGCCTTCGTCGCCTGCGCCGCCCCGCCCGCGCAGCACCGCGAACTCGCCGCTGAGCGCCGCCTCGAGCCAGTCCGCCACCTCGCGGCGGAAGGCCTCGTCCTCCGGCGAGAAGCGGATGTCCAAGCGTGCTCCTATAGACTGGGGGCCGCGCGAATCGCCGGAAGAGATAGGTACCGCATGGCCGCCGCCGAGGACATCCGCTGGGACGAGATGACGATCCCGCGCACGCTCAGCCGCGCCGCCGAGCGCTTCGGCGCGGCGTGCGCGCTCGACGACGAGGACGCGCGCATGAGCTTCACGGAGCTCGCGGACAGGGCCCTCGCCGCGGCGCGCGCCTTCCTCGCCGCCGGCCTCGCGCCGGGCGACCGCGCGGCGATCTGGGCGCCGAACCTGTGGGAGTGGGTGGTGGCGGCGCTGGGCATCCAGTCCGCTGGCGGCGTGCTCGTGCCGCTCAACACGCGCTACAAGGCGCCCGAGGCCGGCTACATCCTGCGCAAGAGCCGCGCGCGTGTGCTCTGCACCATGGGCGAGTTCCTCGGCACGAGCTATGCGGACTCGCTCGCCGGCGAGGCGCTGCCCGACCTCGAGCGCGTCGTGGTGTTCCGCGGCGCGTCACAGCGGGGCGGGCCGTGGGCCGGGTTCGTGGCGCAAGGAAGCCGGGTGCCGGCGGCGGAGGCGCGCGCGCGCGCCGAGGCGGTCCGGCCCGAGGACCTCTCCGACCTCCTCTTCACCTCGGGCACGACCGGCTACCCGAAGGGCGTGATGACCGCGCACGGCCAGAACCTGCGCGTGTTCGACACCTGGAGCCGCGGCGTCGGGATCCGCGAGGGGGACCGCTACCTGATCGTCGGGCCCTTCTTCCACTCCTTCGGCTACAAGGCGGGCTGGCTCTCGTGCCTGATCCGGGGCGCGGCGGCGATCCCGCAGCAGGTCTTCGATGCGGGCCGGGTGATGGAGCGGATCGCGCGCGAGCGCATCAACGTGCTGCCGGGCGCGCCGACCATCTACCACTCGCTGCTCGCGCACCCCGACTTCGGTAAGCACGATCTCTCGTCGCTGCGGCTCGCGGTCACGGGCGCCGCGCCCGTTCCGGTGGAGCTCGTGAAGCGCATGCGCAGCGAGCTCGGCTTCGAGAGCGTGATCACCGCGTACGGGCTGACCGAGAGCTGCGGCACCGTGTCGATGTGCCTGCCGGACGACGAGCCGGAGACCATCGCCACCACCGCGGGGCGCGCGCTCCCCGACACCGAGGTGCGTTGCGTGGACGAGGACGGCAAGGAGGTCCCGCCCGGCACACCGGGTGAGATCTGGGTGCGCGGCTACAACGTGATGCGCGGCTACTTCGAGGACCCCGGCGAGACTGCGAAGACGATCGACGCCGACGGGTGGCTCCACACCGGCGACGTCGGCGTGATGGACGAGCGCGGCTACCTCCGCATCACCGACCGCATCAAGGACATGTTCATCAGCGGCGGCTTCAACTGCTATCCGGCGGAGATCGAGAACGCGATCTACCGGCACCCCGGCGTCGCGCAGGTGGCCGTGATCGGGATCCCCGACGAACGCATGGGCGAGGTCGGGATGGCGTTCGTGGTGCCGCGCCCCGGCGCCGCGCTCGACCCGGCCGAGCTGATCGCGTGGTGTCGCGGCGAGATGGCGAACTTCAAGACGCCGCGGCGCGTCGAGGTCGTGAGCGCGCTCCCGACCAACGCCTCGGGCAAGGTGCTGAAGTACGCGCTGCGTGAGCGCGCGGCGCGCGAGGTCGGAACCGGCGCCGGATGACGACGCGGGTCGAGTGGGTCGAGGATCCCGCGCGCTTCGAGGCGCTCGCCGCGCCGTGGGACGCGCTCGCCGCGAGCCAGCGCACGCCGCTGCTCCTCTCGCACGCGTGGTTCTCGGCGTGGTGGCGCTGGTTCGGGGAGGGCCGACTCCAGACGTGCATCGTCTGGGAAGGCCAACGGATGACGGCGGCGTTCCCGCTCCTGCTCCAGCGCGGCGAGCTCCGGCCCCTCGCCTCCACCCACGGCGACTTCCTGGTCCCGCTCGCCGCGAGCCCCGAGGCGCTCGAGCGTCTCGTCGAGGCCGTGCTCGCGCATCGCTTCGCGGCGTTCGTCTACGTCGGCATGCCGCGCGAGCATCCGGTCGCGGCGGCGCTCGCGCGGCTCGGCGCGCGCCACCTGCGAATCGAGCGAGGCGTGGACCCCGACTCCGTGATCGACCTTCCCCCGAGCTTCGCCGAGTACGAGAAGAGCCTGAGCCACAATGCGCGCGGGCAGATCAACAAGTTCCGCCGGCGGCTCGCGAAGGACCACGCTCTCTCGGTGCGCGCGGTCGAGCCGCCCCAGGACCTCGAGCGCGACCTCGCCGCGGCCCTCGCGATCGAGGCGAGCGGCTGGAAGGGCGAGGAGGGCACGGCGATCACGTCGAGCGTCGCGAGCGAGGGCTTCTACCGCACGATCTGCGCCGCGCTCGCGGCGCGCGGCGGCCTCCGCCTCTCGTTCATGGACGTGGACGGCCGGCCCATCGCGTTCGACCTCGCCGTGCTCGACGGCAACTGGCTCTACTCGCTCAAGATGAGCTACGCGCCCGAGCTCGAGGAGTACTCGCCCGGCATCCTGCTCCGCGCGGAGGTGATCCGGCGCTGCTGCGAGCTCGGTATCGTGGCGAACGATCTCGGCGGCGGCGGCTCGCGCGGCCGTACCAAGCAGCGCTTCCGCACGCGCACCATCGAGGCGGCCGAACTCCGGCTCTTCCCCCGCCGGCCCGCCGGCGTGGCGCGCTACCTGCGGCAGCGCGCGCGGCTCGGCGTCCAGGCGTGGATCGCGGCGGACCCGCGCCGGAAGCGCCTGAACGCGGGCTTCTGGCGCTTCCTCCGGCGCCGCTTCGCGGGTCTCCGGCGCGCCGGGAGCGAGCTCGCGGTCGCGCGGCGCGGTGCGCGCGACGAGCGCGACGCGGGAACGTGACGAACGCGGAGGAGCTGCGGGGCGATGCGCTGCTCGCGACGGAGCGCGTGCGGCTCCGCCCCTGGCGCGACGCGGACCTCGCTCCCTTCGCGGCGCTGAACGCGGACCCCGTCGTGATGGAGCACTTCCCGGCCGTGCTCTCGCGCGCCGAGAGCGATGCGGCTGCGGAGCGCATCCGCCGCGAGCTCGCGGAGCGGGGCTTCGGCCTCTGGGCGCTCGAGCTGCCCGGCGTCGCGCCGTTCGTCGGCTTCACAGGGCTCTCCGTCGTGCGCTTCGACGCGCCCTTCACCCGCGCAGGCGAGGTCATCGAGATCGGCTGGCGGATCGCGCGCGAGCACTGGGGCCGGGGCTACGCGACCGAGGCCGCAAGCCAAGCGCTCGCGTTCGGCTTCGAGCGGCTCGGCCTCGCCGAGATCGTGTCGTTCACCGCCGCCGGCAACGAGAAGTCACGCCGCGTGATGGAGAAGCTCGGCATGACGCACGACCCCACCGACGACTTCGAGCACCCGTCGCTCGCGCCCGGTCATCCGCTGCGACGGCACGTGCTCTATCGCATCCGGCGTGGGGAGGACGCACCCACGTGATCCAGCTCGCCACCTCGGAGGGGCTCCGGACGCTCGGGCGCGTCGAGCGCGATCCGCTCGCTGGCTTCGACACGACCACGCTCGTCGCGGGCGGCGGCGCGCTCTGGGCGCTCACGCGGAACCGGCGCATCTGGCGCATCGCGGGCGGCGCCGCCGAGCAGCTGGCGCGCGTCGACGGCGCGATC
>Ga0187893_10001208_pt1 | contig 63912 bp, 35 predicted proteins | sample MA1701074metaG_FD_139574 | JGI IMG/M metagenome (GOLD analysis project Ga0187893, IMG submission 139574) | White microbial mat communities from a basaltic lava cave in the Kipuka Kanohina Cave System on the Island of Hawaii, USA - MA170107-4 metaG ... | reverse complement strand
CTCCGGCGTCGCCTCGCGGCCGAGCACGAGCCGCCCCGGGTTGCCCGGCAGCACTTGCGCCGCGGCGAACACGATCATGCTCAGGATCAAGATCGAGATAAGCCCTAGTGCGATGCGGTGAAGGGTGTAGCGGAGCAGCGCGACCTCCCTGGGGGTGTTGTGGGGGCGCCGGCCGCTGCGACCGGCGCCCCACTGGCTGTGCTCTACGAGATCGTCACGCCGCGCAGGTTGTTGCTCGTGCTGGAAGCTCGCGGGGTCCACGCCGCGCCATCCGTCGAAGTGAACAGCATGCCTTCGTTCCCGACCGCGACGTAGAGACCGCCCCCGCGTGTGATGTCGCGGAAGTTGAGCGTCGAACCTCCACTCACCTCGATCCAGTTCATGCCGTCGGTGGAGGTGGCGATGGCGCCGAACGCTCCGACAGCTACGAAGCGGCCCGCAGCGAACGTGACATCCCAAAGCCCATTCGTGGCGATGCCAGGGACGGGCGACCAGTTCAATCCGTCGGTCGAATGCGCTACTGACGCCCTCCCATAAGCGTTTTTGACGGTTACATAACGCCCCGCGCCGTACGCCACGGCAGCCCCGGCAAACTCAGGGGCGCTCGAAATGGGCTGAGCCGTCCAGTTGGTGCCGTCGGACGACAAGGCCACATCGACACCGGAGTAGGAAACAGCCAGGTATTGTCCATTGGCGTGGGCAAAGCCGGTAAAATTCCCATCGACCGCCGTGGGGCTTTGCGCCCAGACCTCGCCATCCAGCGAAGTGAAAAAACGGGTCGCCTGGTAATCTCCCATGTCGCGGCTGGCCGCCAGGAAACGCCCGCCCGCATAGTCGAGAGCGAAAACATCGAACGGTGTGAACGACGGGAACAATTCCCAGTCCCATCCATTCGTGGAAATCGCCGGACGAATCCCAAGCTCGCCGCTGATTTCATCCGTCGTCACGCCCACCGCCACGAATCTTCCCGCGCCGTAGGCGACCGATTGGACCGGAGACAGCGCGTCGGGCCCGACCGTGCGCCAGTGCGTCCCGTTGGTGGAAGCTTGAAGAACCGAATTGCGCAAACTCACCAGGACGCCATTGCCGGCCGCAAGACTTTCGCGGCTCCAGGTATCACCGTCGCGATGGATGTCCGCCCAATCGACGCCGTTGCTGGAGGCGATCACCGCGCCGGTGTCGCCCACCGCGATGAACCGTGCGCCATCATGGGTGACGCTATAGAGATAGTTCCCCTGCGGTGTCGGCTTGCGCCAGCGCCAATGGTCCAGCGCGTCCGGCAACCGCACCGTAAGCGTGACAACGGCGCTGGTGGCGCGTCCGGCGTCGTTCCACGCAATGAGCCGGTAAGCGCCCGCATCGTTGGTCGTCACATTCTCGATAGACAGGTAATTGTTCGTGGCTCCCGCCACATCCGCGCCGTTAAACTGCCATTGCAGGTAAGCAGGTAGATTGTTGGTCAGCGCGGCATAGAACGACACACCCGCGCCCACCACCACCGTCGCGTCACGCGGTTGAACAGCGAAGCGTGGTTCGACCAGGATGATGTCGAGTGTCGCCACGCGGCTGGTCACGGAGCCGAATTCGTTGCTCGCCACCACAGAGTAGCCGCCTTCCTGGTTGGTGAACCCGGCGACAAAGTACAGGTGGTCGTTCGTTTCGCTGGGAATGTTCACTCCGTTGAACCGCCACTGATATGCGGGTGGCGGGACGCCCTCCACGCCGACAAAGAAATTGACGTTGCGCCCAGCCAGGATCACCAAATCTTCCGGTTCACTGGTGATCTCCGGCGGCCGGACGTTAACCGTGAGTCGCGCGACGCGGCTGGTGGCCACGCCCGCGGCATTGCTCAAGACGACGGAGTATCCCCCAGCCTGGTTGGTCGAGGTCACCAAAAACTGGAAGTATTCGTTCGTCTCGCCAGGCAGATTCACGCCGTTGAAGCGCCATTGGAACGTCGGCCGGGGCGCGGCGGTGTAGCTGACGTAGAAAGCGATCTCCTCCCCTGCATCCTGCGTCTCATCGAACGGCGAATCCGGGTCAATCTCCGGCGGAAATTGTATCACCGTCAGCCGCGCCACCCGGCTGGTCACCGCGCCAAAACTGTTGCGCACGATGACCCGGTAATCGCCCGCGTCGGCCAGCGTGGCCGGGGTAAGGGGCAGGTAGTGATTGGTTGCCGCGATCACCACCACTTCACCGCGCAGCCATTGGTACTCGACCAGCGAGCAGGCACGCACGCCGACGTAGAAGTAAGCGTCATTGCCATCGGGAACTTCCAACAGGTCCTCTGGCTGCGAGATAATTGCAGGTTCGAACGACACTCTCGCCACTTCGCTCGTGACCGCGCCGTAGGCATTGGTGATAACGACCGTGTAATCGCCCGCGTCCGCCGGCACGCCATCGAGAGTCAATTCCTCTTCCGTCGCGCCCGGCAGGTTCACCCCATCTTTGCGCCATTGCAGGAACAGCGGAACACTCGATGGGTTCTGAGTGCCCACGTGGAGAAACACACCGTTGGTATCCGGACACAATGCCTGGCTTTGAGGCTGGCCGCCGGGAGCAATTCGCGGGATCAGCGCGTCTGAATGGTAACTGAACGTCGCTACGCGGCTGGTAATGGAGCCGGCTGCATTGCTCAACACCGCGGAGTAGCTGCCCTGCAACTCGGGCGCGGGCGCAAAGGACAGCCAGGAATTCGTCGCTCCGGGCAGGTCCACGCCGTTGAAACGCCATTGGAAAACCGGCCGCGGCGCGCCGGTGTAGTTCACCACGAAGGAAACGCCGCCTTCCGAATTGAAATCAATCACGTCCGCCGGCTGTTGGGTGATGACCGGCGCCTGGACTTCCACTTCAATCCGCGCCACCGCACTGGTCACGGAGCCGAGAGTAACCGCATCCGACACCACTACGGTGTAATCGCCGGCATTGGTCGGCATCACGGACAGGAACCAGAAGCCACTGTTGGTCAGACCCCGCAGGTCCGCGCCATTGAATCGCCATTGGTAACGCGGCGCGCAAACATCTGCGACCACCCGGAGAAGCACCTGGCTGCCGGCCAGCACTGTTCCGCCCACGGGTTGCTCACGGATACGCGGGCCGAGTTCCACGGTGGTGACGGCGCTCGTCGTCGCGCCGTAAACATTCGTCACCACCACGGTGTAATCGCCCGCGTTGGCTGGCACGCCGGGAATAGAGAGTGAGTACGCGTTCTCACCGGGCAGGTCCGCGCCGTTGCGCTGCCACTGGTAATGAAACGGCGGCGAACCAACGACTGAAACCCACAACCTGGGTGTCGTGCCCGGACAAAGCAGAGCGTTTGTGATCGGCAGATAGATGCTCGGCGGCGCGCCCGTGAGTGTCAGCGAGGCGGGCCGGCTGGTGACGCTGCCGAAGGAGTTGGAAACAATCACTGAGTAGAAGCCTGCGTCGGCTGGCGCGAGGTTTATCAACCAGAACACACGGTTTGTGCGGCCCGGCATCGGCACCTCATCCTTCAACCAGCGGTAGGTAAACGGAGCGGCGCCATCCGCCGTCACGTAGAACGTGGCGCTGCCGCCGAGCGCCGCGACTCGGTTGGTAGGATGGACCACGATGGACGGGGCCATGCTTTGCGCCTGCACGCCAAAGGCGGTCGCGAGCGCATTGAGGAATGCCAGCAGAACAATCAGGACCAAATGCTTCATAAACCGTTCGTCTTCGTCTTCCGGTAACGCATCAACCGATTGCTCCCCTCAACACAGTCAAATCGCCAGACCAGGCCGGAATGTTTCAAACCGCGTCGCAGATTTCCAAATACCAATCTGCTTACTGCCGACGTGCCGCCACCGCAAGTCGGTTGGCAACCGTCATCCGTTTCAACGGCTCAGGGCACTTTTTCTTTCAGACTTTCTCCCACTACGGCGTTCCTCCGATCCCTCTTGCCTACGTTCTTTCACAGCCTATTCTCCCCGCTCATCATGCTGAAACCCGAAGTTGCCCTGGCCTGGTCGCGGGCCGTTTTTATTTGTGGAATCCTTGGAGCGAACGCGCTTGAAGCCGCCGAGTATTCGCCCGGCAGGTCTGCCTACACACCGCAGGTCCAACCGGCTTCCGACGAAGGCGAACTGGCGTTGAAACGCTTCCGCGTGCCAAGGGGGCTGAAAGTCGAACTGGCCGCCGCCGAGCCGCTGCTCGCAAATCCCGTTGCATTCTCCATGGATGAGCAGGGCCGGTTTTATGTTGTCGAAACCTTCCGCCTTCACGCCGGTGTCACCGATATTCGCAGCCACATGACCTGGCTCGACGACGAACTCGCGGTCAAGACCGTCGAGGAGCGTGTCGCCTACATGACCAGGCACGAAGGCAAGCGCATCGCCGACTACACCAAACACTCTGACCGCCTGCGACTCGTCTGGGACAGCAATGCCGATGGCAAAGCAGACAAGGCCACCGTCTTCGCCGAAGGTTTCACGAACATCGCCGACGGCCTTGCCGCCGGCGTGCTCGCGCGCAAGGGCGATGTCTTCTTCGCAAACATTCCGAACCTCTGGCAATTCCGTGACGACAACGGCGACGGCGTGGCTGACGCGAAAAAGTCCCTGAGCTACGGCTACGGCGTGCGCGTTGGCTTCATCGGCCATGATCTCCATGGCCTGCGCTTCGGGCCGGACGGCAAACTGTATTTCAGCATTGGCGACCGCGGCGGCTACATTCGCAACAAGGAAGGCAAGATTGTGGACAACCGCGAGACGGGCGTGGTCTATCGCTGCGACTCGGACGGTTCGAACCTCGAAATCTTCGCGACGGGGTTGCGCAATCCACAGGAGCTGGTCTTCGATCAGTTCGGCAATCTTTGGACGGGCGACAACAACTCCGACGGCGGCGATCCGGCGCGATGGGTCTATCTCGTCGAAGGCGGTGACAGCGGCTGGCGCATTGGCTGGCAGTTCATCAACTCGCCCAACTCGCGCGGGCCGTGGCTGGCCGAGCGGATGTGTTACCCACACTTCGAGGGACAGGCCGCCTATATCCTTCCGCCGCTCGCCAACATCGGCAATGGTCCGTCCGGCCTCGCGTATTACCCTGGCACTGGACTCAATGACAGCTTCAAAGATCGCTTCTTCCTTTGCGACTTTCGCGGCAGTACCGGCAGCGGCATCCACAGCATCGCAGTCAGGCCCAAAGGCGCGGGCTTTGAAGTCAGCGACCGCAGCGATTTCATCTGGGAAGTGCTCGTTACCGACGGCGACTTCGGCTACGACGGCTGTTTCTATCTCACCGACTGGGTCAACGGCTGGAACCAGACCGGCAAAGGCCGCATTTATCGCGTGTTCGATCCGGAAACGCGATACAGCCCGCTCGTGACCGAAGTGAAGAAGCTGTTTACCGAGGGCTTCGACAAGCGCCCAGCCGAGGAATTGGTGAAGCTTCTTGGCCATCCCGATCAACGTGTCCGTCAGGAAGCGCAGTTCGCATTGGCGGCGCAGTGGACCGCACTCAGCGGTTTCTCTCAAGCGCTACGCAGCGAAAATCGGCTCGCCCGCTTGCATGCTGTGTGGGGCCTCGGCCAGATCGCACGCCGATCGTTTCCCGCAGCCGTTGATGTCCTTCTGCCATTGTTGCACGATGCGGATGCTGAAGCCCGCGCCCAGGCAGCAAAGACGCTCGGCGACGTGCGCGCCGCGAAAGCCTACGACGGCCTTGTGAAATTGCTCTCCGATCCCGAGCCTCGCCCGCGCTTCTTCGCCGGCATCTCGCTAAGCAAGATCGGCCGCAAGGAGTGCGTACCCGCTGTGCTCGCCATGCTCCGCGCGAACAACGACCAGGATCGTTACCTCCGCCATGCCAGCGTAATGGCGCTCGCCGCACTGGCCGACGCGCCAACGCTCCAAAAACTCGTCCACGATGCCAGCGCCCCCGTTCGCCTTGCCGCCGTCGTCGCGCTCCGCCGCCAGCAAAGCCCCGCCATTGCCGACTTCCTCAAAGACAAAGACCCATTCATCGTCCTCGAAGCCGCTCGTGCCATCAGTGACCTGCCCATCTCCCCTGCCCTGCCTCAACTCGCCGCGTTGAGTGCAGACCAAGTGCTGATTGCCCGCGCCGAAGTTGCCTCGCTCGAACAGCGCGCCGCCGTGGCCCTCGCCAAAAAGACCAAGCCGGCGGAGGAGCCGGACGTTCTCGTGCAACCGCTCCTGCGCCGCGTCGTCAACGCCCACTTCCGTCTTGGCGGCGCGGCGAACGCATCGGCGCTGGTTGACCTGGCCAAATCGACAGCAATCCCGAGTGCCATCCGGGCCGAAGCCGTCAGCGTGTTCGGCGACTGGGCCAAACCTTCGGGCCGCGACAACGTCACCGGCCTGTGGCGTCCGCTCGACAAACGAGACGGCGCTATCGCCACCAGGACGCTGCAACAGAACATCGATGCGCTTCTCCAAAATCCGTCCACCACCGTCAAGCTCGCGGCCATCAAGGTCGCCACCAAACTCGGCATCAAAGAAGGCGCCAACGCAGCGTTCGGCCTCCTGGCCGATGAGAAACAGCGCGGCGATGTGCGCGTGGAATCGCTCAAGGCGCTCTCATCGCTCAAGGCCGCGAAGCTGGTGGACGCGGTAAAGATTGCTTTGGCCTCCACCGACGAAGCGTTGCGCAACGAAGCCACGAAAATCGACGCGCGCCTCAGACCCGCCGACGCCACCTCCAAGCTCCGCGCCACGCTCGAGAAAGGAACGACCGGCGAGAAGCAGGCTGCCCTCGCCACGCTGGCCACCGTGCCCGGCGGCGCTGCGGACGGGATTTTTTCGCAATGGCTCGACAAACTCCTGGCGCGCCAGGTGCCAGGTGACCTTCAACTCGACTTGATCGAGGCCGCCGCGAAACGCGAGTCAGCCGTTGTGAAAGAGAAACTCACGAAGTTCGAGCGCGCGCGTCCCGCGGACGATGACCTGCGCGCCTGGCGCGAATGTCTGCAAGGCGGCAACGCAGAGGAAGGGAAGAAGATCTTCCTCGAACGCGCCGAGGTTTCGTGCGTGCGCTGCCACAAGGCGGGCGGCGAAGGTGGCGAAGCCGGCCCCGACCTTGGCAAAATCGGCGCCGGTCAACCGCGCGAATACCTGCTTGAATCCATTATCTATCCCAATAAACACATCGCCGCCGGATTCGAGAGCCTGCTCGTGACGATGAACAACGGCGCCATCTACGCCGGCCTGCTCAAGAACGAGAACGACACGGAACTGGTCATCAATTCCCCCGAAGACGGCGTGCTGACGTTGAAGAAGGTGGACCTCAAAGAACGCCAGCGCGGCCTGAGCGGCATGCCGGAAGAACTGCGCCAGGTCCTCACCAAACAAGACCTCCGCAACCTCGTCGAATTTCTCGCCGGATTGAAGTGACCAAGGTGCTGCCGGCATCTTGCCGGCAGGCTCACCACACCTCTGCCGGCGAGACGCCGGCAGCACGTTATCCGCGGCCGACTCGCCCGTCGAAGCCGAGAAGCCCAACTTCATCCAATTCGTAGCAGCCGACGTGAGAAGGCTCTGATTGAATTCCGCGCTCCGCGTTGATTTGAGCCTCCTCACGTCGGCTGCTACCGTTTCAGGGCTGGATGAGCCGATAGAATCGTGCGGCGTTGGTGGTGGAAATCGTGACGGGATTCAACTCGCCGCTCGGAGCATTAAGCCAATTTGTGGGCACAAGTCGTTCCGCGTATTGCAGCACAAAGCCAGACGAAGTGGCCGGCGTCCACGACACCGTGGCCAACCCCGGCGCGGCGGGAAAGATGCGAAGCTCCGGCACGAGGCCGAAGATGTAAGCGGCGCCACGATTGGGTGCGATGGTGTCGTCGTTGGAATCGCTGGCCACGACTGTCGCGCTGCTCACCGCCACGGACACACCGAAAACGCTGTACGACCCTGGGCTGGTGTTTCTGAGAGTGGCCACAGGCACTGTCGGCGCGTCGCTGGTGAGTTCATAGACGTAAACACTTCTCTGGCCGACCGCTCCAACGGCGACACGGGTGCCGAGAATCCCTACTGAGGAGCCGAACTGGCCAAATTCGGTCGGGCACGGGTTCGTCAGCGTCGTCACCGGCACGGCAGGCGTAGCGCTGGTAAGGTGATACACATAGGCGATGCCCACGTACAGGCCGGCAATCCAGTGAAGTGGCGCCCCAACCACGACTCTGGTGTCAGAGATGGCCACCGCGTAGCCGAAACGTCCACTGCTCCCCGGCTTGGGATCGAGCAGCGTCGTGAGAGGCAAGGCGGGAGTGGCGCCGGCCATGTCATAGACGCAGGCGCTGCCGGCGTTCCATGCTCCAATCACGACCCGCGCGCCGGAGATAGCGACCGCGGAACCAAACTCGTCGTCAAACAATGGGCTTGGGTTAATCAGCCTGATGGCTGGGACACTTGGCGTGGCGCTGGCGAGATCATAGACGTAGGCACCACCACCCTCGGGTGGACCGAGCCTGTCGGCGGGGGCGCCGACCACGATTCGTTGGTCCGAGATGGCCACGGAGAGGCCGAAGGAATCCAAGGTTGCCGGGCTGGGGTTGGTCAGCGTGATCGCAGGAGCGGAAGGAATGTCACCAGCAAGGTCATACACGTAAACGCCGCCCGCCTGGCCTGCTCCGGTGTCGTCCACGGGCGCCCCGACCACCAGCCAATTGTCCGAGATGGATACCGCCCAGCCGAACGCATCATTGATGGCCGGAGCGGGGTTATTTAGGACAGCCAGTGGCACTGTGGGTGTGACACGGGCCAGATCGTACACATAGGCGCTGCCCGTGTCTCTGGCTCCGCTGTCGTTGCCGGCCGCTCCGACGACCACCCGCGTGCCGGACATCGCCACCGAGATGCCGAACCTGTCACCGGGCATCAGGCTGGCAGTGCGCAACGTGACGGCAGGCCGCATGGGCATGGCCGCATCGAAATCATACACGTGGGCGCCACCCGTGTCGGTTCCACCCGTGTCGTCGGAGGGCGCTCCGACCACGGCCCGCGTGCCGGAGATGGCCACAGAATGGCCGAAGTTATCTTTCGTCGCTGGATGCGGGTTGCTCAAGGTGACCACTGGCACAGTGGGTGTGGCACTGCCGAGGTCATACAAGTAAGCCTTGCCTGCATCTTCCGCTCCGGCGTCAGCCCAAACCGCTCCGATCGCCACACGGGCACCGGAGATGGCGACGGCGAAGCCGAAATTGTAATGCGCTGCCGGGTCGGGATTGGGCAGCGTGAGCACGGGCGATGTGGGTATGGTACTGGCGAGGTCATACACGTAGGCGCCGCCTGCATTGGTCGCTCCAGTGTCGTCACGCTGCACACCGATCACGACCCGTGTGCCCGAAATGGCCAAAGAGGCGCCGAACAAATCTCCGTCCGCAGGACTGGGGTTGGTCAGCGTGAGCCACGGTGTCGCAGGAATGGCGGTGGCGAGGTCATACGCATACACTACCCCGGCATTAGTCGCGCCAGTATCATCCTGAAATGCGCCCACCACCACTCGCGTATCGGAGATGGCCACTGACCGGCCAAAAGAATCGAACTGAGCCGGGCTGGGATTGGTCAGCGTGATCACGGGCACAGTGGGCGTGGCACCGGTCAAGTCATACACATACGCACTGCCCGCAAAACGCGCCCCGGCGGTGTCCCCATACGCGCCCACCACCACGCGCGTTCCGGAAATGGCCACCGCAGAGCCGAACAGGTCGCTCTCGGCCGGGCTGGGATTCGTCAACGTGATCATTGGCCTCGTTGGCGTGGCGCCGGTCAAGTGATACACATAAACAACCCCCGCCAGGCTGGCCCCAAGTTGGCCATCCCACGCATAAGCTCCCGGCGCTCCAACCACCACTTTTGCGCCGACCACAGCCACGGCAAAGCCGAAAAGGTCGCTCCCCTGCGGCAGACTGGGGTTGTATAATTTGTGATGCAGCAAACCGCTCATCGCGTCATAGACCCTGACCTCACCCGAATGAAGCCCGCTCGTGGAGGCATACGGCGCGCCAGCCACCGCGACATTTCCATCCACTGCCACGCTCCAGCCCTCTCTCGTATCTGTCTGCACGTTGGTGCCGGGATTAAAGACAGAATGTAGAACGGCATTCGGTAACGGCGTGGCAGCGTCGGTGGCCGTTGTAACGCAAAAGGAGCCCGCCACGAATCCCGCAATCAGGCAGCCGAGTCGGCTCATAGGATGGTCTCTGGCTTTGCTGAGAGTAATCCACCTTTGGTCAACGAAGTCAACGCTGTGGGCGTATCTCACTCCCTTCTCTTGCGTGAAGTGAGAATGTGAAAGGAGATGCCCGCCAACCTGCAGGTTCTCACTTTCCCACCGGCTCACCTGCGAATGGGGAGTCAGAGCCTCCTCACGTCGGCTCCCTACGGACTGCAGATTAGGGCGCGCGCAGTTGGTAGAGGCGGCGTGAGTGGCTCGCCGCGCCAGAGTCGGTGAACTGAGAAATCCCTCCACCCACGGAGGTAGCCGTGCCGAGGTTTTCCCATGTCGCCAATGGCGCCGTCACATCCTCCGAAGCCAGCACGGAGAACGCGAGCGCGTTGGGGTTCAGGAAGGAAAACTGAAGTGCGCCTCCGTCCAGCACCCTCATGCTGGCGAGGTCGATGAACACCGGCCCTGAACTCAGATCTGGGGCAGTTCGTCCAACAGAGCGGTGTGGGGCGCCGCCCAGCATGCTGAATTGTCCTCCAAACACCGTCTTCCCATCCGGCTGTAGCGCGGCGGTGCGGACGAATTCATTAGCGCCGGCGGTGAGCGTGGGATCCAGACTGCCGTCCCAATTCACCCGGGCCAGGCGAGCGCGGGACTGCCCGTTGATCGCCGTGAAGTTGCCAGTCACGACAATCTTGCCGTTCGGCTGCACCACCAGGGCGTGCACTTCCCAGTCCGCGTTGGCCGTGAACTGCTGATCCAATGTGCCGTTGGCATTCAAACGAGCGAGGTTCAGTCTCGATACGCCTTGCACAGCCGTGAAGCCGCCACCGAACAGGATTTTTCCATCTGCCTGCACCGCCACTTTGCGCACGACACCCCAGTTAAATCCTTCGTTGCTCACGTCGGCGTTGAAGCTTGCATCGAGACTGCCGTCCGCGTTCAACCGGGACAGGAGCCGGCGGGTTTGGCCGTTCATTTTTTCAAAGTAGCCCGCGGCCAGGATTTTCCCGTCCGACTGCACGACCAGGTCATAGACGACCGAATCCGGGCGAGCGAGGAAGTCGGTGTCCGGGCTGCCATCGGCGTGGAAGCGAGACATGTAGGGCGGATACTGAAAACCCGCCAGGATTTTCCCGTCCGCCTGGGTCGCCAGAGCGAAAGGCATGTCGCGCAGCGGGCAACTGAACGAAATATCCACGCTCCCGTCTGTTTCGAACCGGACGATGCCCTTGAATTCCGGGCCGGGTGGATCGTAAATGCCGCCGACCAGAACCTTCCCGTCAGACTGAACGACCAGACGTCGGCCGTACATCCCGATGCGCGGAATGAAACTGGTGTCCGTGCTTCCATCCGGATTGAGCCGGGCGAAGTTCGTGCGATAGAGGTTGTCGGTCTGGGTAAACGGGCCGCTGATCAGGATCTTGCCGTCCGATTGCACGGCCATGGATTCGATGCCGCCGCGGACTTGAGGATTGAATGTGTCCAGCCCGCCTTGGCTGTAGGCGGGCCCGGCGAGGAGGAAGAGGACGACGGTTGCGAACCAACGGGTGATTTGACCATTCGTTTTCATCTGTTCCCTTTCCGTCTGCGAGTTCAATGCGTCTCAAGGCGCGCAGACCAGGACGTAGCTTTGGTGACTGTCGCCACGTATGGCAGCACACGGCCATCGCTGCAAGCCGAATCTCGAACGCACGCCAGGAGCGGGCGCACCTTAGTTTCTTGCAAACCGATTCCGTCCCGGAGGGACTCTTGAGAATAGCCCGGGCGTTTCAACGCCGGGTTGGCGTCATTCGGGCCTTCGTCCCGAAGGGACGGCTGAAAATGGTTGAAATAGGATCGTCCCTCAGCCGTCCCTGCGGGACTCGTCTGACCACGCACCCAAACCCGGCGTTGAAACGCCGGGCTATCCTTCGATTGTCCCTGCCGGGACAGCGCGCAAGCCAAACCACCTTGCAATAAACTGAGACGCGCACGCCAGGAGATCGCGGTGGCGTGCAGGACCTCGCAGCCGTCCTACCGGCTCAGCCTCCCGACGGTCCAGGCGCGCTGCTCTCTTTTATCGGTCAGCGGGCGGGCGGCGGCAGCCCGGCGTCCGAGTTGGTCGCGCCGAGACGGTGGTTTCGGTTGCGAATCAGCCGATCCATTTTCGCTTCCGTGTCGCGCATGAAGCGATCGAAAGCAGGCTTTTGGTCCGGGCGGAGCAGCGCCGCGATTCGCGGGAAGTAGCGTCGGAACACCTCCAACCGCTCCTTCGTCGCGGGAGGATGGCGAGCGAGTTCGCCGGCCAACTCTTCCAGCAGCGGAGCGAACTGACGTTGCTGCTCCGGGTCCAGGGATAGACGCGCGGTCATCCGGGCGAGGGCCTCGTCCGAGGTGGCCACCCGGCCGCCCGGTTGCAGCACGAGCGTGCGTGGCTTTGGTCCCGTCCATCGGCCGGTGAGCACGCCCGCGGCAAAAATCACCGCCAGCAAAATCCCGATTCGGATGGCTTGAGCGGGTCTCATCCCATCACATCACTTCCAGCACGTCAGCCGGCGCTTCCATCAGCGCGTCGAACGGATTCGGCTCCGGTTGCACCAACTGCCCCACGAACAGCAGAAGGCACAAGGCCACGGTTGCGCCCGCGCCCCACCAACTGAGCCGTTCCCAGGCATCAGCCAGACTGGATCGCCCACGCGACGACGCCCATCTTGCAGCAACGCGGGTGGAGAAGCCAAACGGCACCGATGGATCCTCTGGCTCCGGGGCCGGAGCCGAGGCCTTGCGCGCGGCCTCGATCAATTTCCGCAACGATTCATTGTTCGTGCTCATGCTCTTTTCTCCAGTTGACGAAACCGCTTTTGCAATCGATGCCGCGCTCGGAACAAGCGCACTCGCGCCGCGCCGCCGTTCCAGCCGGTCTCGGCGCAGACCTCGGCCAGTGTTTTTTGCTCCAGTTCCACGCTGCGCAAAAGCCAGGCGTCTGTGGCCGGCAGTTGATCCAGCAGCCGATTCAACAGCTCCAGCGCCCGTGGGGCATCCGCGTCGGAAGGCTCTTCAGTCGCGGCGATGGATTCCACGAACTGCTCTTCCTCGGACAAATCCGCCCAACGCAGTTCGGGGCGAACCTTTTGCCGGCGCAGTTGATCGAGGCAGGTGGTCAGCGCGATGCGCGATACCCAGTGTTCGAAGGGCACTTCGCCACGAAATTGTTCCAGTTTGCTGAACATCTTCAAAAAGACTTCCTGCATCAAATCCTCGGGCTCATCCCGACGCGGCAGGTTCGCGCGCACGACGCGGGCGACCAGCGGGTAAAGCCGCTCGACCAGCGCGCGCGACGCGGCCTCGTCATGCTCGCGAACACGATCCAGCAACGGGGCCAGTGCCTCTGCATCCAGCGGTTCGGCCATGAGAAAGTGCCCGGCAGCAACTTTGCATCAACGCAATTGACGCACGGGACGGCGGGACGTTACACGGCAACGCGCCCGGAAGGGAACATTTGTCGTTCATCACAGAGGGGCGGGGATTTGCCGGCGGAAGCTCAAAGCTCAAAGTTCAAAACTCCAAACAAGCTCCAAGTTCCAATATCCAAACCGCCAGCGCCTGTCCTGTCACCGGCGCGCTCAACTTGGAGCTTTGGCTTTTGGGTTTCTTTTGAGCTTTGAGTTTTGAGCTTTAAACTTCGCGGCCGTGCGTTTCCGTAGACTTGGGAGAAGCTCTGACACCCGCCGGCCGGCCACCAAAAAATTCCATGTAACGACGGCGGAGCGCCCGCGTCACCACGAGTAACACACAGAACCGGACGTTTCGCCCCTTCGAGCGTCCGAACAGAACTGCAAGGGAATCACATTCGATGAACGCTCTGAAATATCTACTGACTTTGCTTCCGGCCACCGACGGCCGCGTTGCGCGCGGCCAAGGCGGTCGAAGCAAGCCGGCCTTCAATCAACATCTCAAAAATAATCCCATTATGAACCGATCCCTCCACCTCATGACGATGCTCGCCGCGCTCACCCTGGGCCTGGCGCGCGTGCAAGCCGAGATTCCGCAAATGATCCACTACCAGGGTTACGTGACCGCCAACGATCTGCCCTTCAACGGCACCGGCACGTTCAAGTTTGCCCTGGTGAACCAATCCGGCACGACCACTTACTGGAGTCACGACGGTACCAGCGTCGGCGGCGCGGCGCCGGCCACGATCGTAAACATCGAAGTCCACAATGGCCTCTACGACGTCTTTCTCGGCGACACCAGCGTCAGCGGGATGACCCAGGTGGTGCCGTCGAGTGCGTTTGCCGACCACCGGGACGTGTTCCTGCGCGTGTGGTTTGACGACGGCGTCAGCGGGCTTGAGTTGCTGGAACCCGACACGCGAATCGCGTCCGTGGGCTTTGCCATGGTAGCAGCGACGGTGAGCGCGGGCGCAATCAACAGCTCCGCGCTCGCTCCGAGCCTCACGCTGGGCGGCATCTCCGGCGGCAGCTCCAACGTCGGCACGCTCACGCTCAAGTCCAGAGGTGACCAAACGCGCGCGGTGCTGGACGCTGGCACGCAGAATGGCAATGCCAGCCTCAAGCTTTATGACGCCACCGGGGTATTCGACACCGTGCGACTGGTCGGAGCGGAGAGCGGCAGCGCCGGCGGCCAATTGCTGCTCAGGAATGGCAGCGGCAACACGACGCTGGAATTCGATGGCCAAGACGGCGGCGATATCACTGCCGGTGGCGTGGTGCGCTTCAAAAAGAACGACGGCAAGGACGTGCTCACTCTCGAAGCGGACCTCGACAGCGGCAACAGTGGCTTGCTGCTGTTCGACGCCACCGGAACGCAGGAAACCGTGCGACTTACCGGTGCGAACAACGGCACCCGCGGCGGCTTCTTCTCTCTCAAAAACACGAACAGCAATCCGACCATCCAACTCCTCGCGCAAGAGACTGACGATCCCACTTCCGCCAGCCTGTTGCAGATGAAACAGAACAACGGCAGGCAAACCGTCACGTTGCGCTCCGGTCTTATTCCTGGAGCCCTGGGCGGCGGCTCATTGGCCCTGGGCAACTCGACCGGCAACAACACTGTGGAGCTTGCCGGCGACGGCGGCGAAAACCAAGGACGGCTTATCCTCAAACACTCCGACCTGGCGAACCGCGTGCGCATCGACGCCGACGGCGTGAACGACGGCGGCGAGTTGAAGCTTTACGATGCCGATGGCACTGAGACGATCAACCTCCGTGCGGCGCAGGGACAGAGTGCCGGCGCTTCGATCCAATTGAGCAAGGCGGACGGGACCGCCACGATCACGCTGGACGCGGAGGCCAATGGCGAAGGCGTCATTACCACGCAGGTGCTGACCATTACCGGCGGCAGCGACTTGTCCGAGCGGTTCGAGGTCGGCAGCGAAGCCGGCCACGCGGAGCCGGGGATGATTGTCAGCATTGACCCCGATCGGCGAGGAGAACTGCGCATCAGCGATCGGCCTTACGATTCCGCGGTCGCCGGCGTGATCAGTGGCGCGGGCGGAGTGAAGCCCGGCCTGTTGATGGGCCAGCACGGAACGCTTGCCGACGGCCAGCATCCGGTGGCGCTCTCCGGCCGTGTGTATTGCTACGTTGACGCCAGCCACGGCGCGGTGAAGCCCGGTGATCTGATCACCACTTCTGCCACACCTGGACACGGCATGAAAGCCGATCCCGCGAAAGCTTCGGGCGCGAGCATCGGAAAAGCGATGACACCGCTGAAAGAAGGCAAGGGCCTCGTGCTTGTGCTGGTTTCACTTCGCTAACCCTTCTCCTCCTCTCGTTATGAAGAAATCCATCTTCTCCAGGTATTGGCTCATACTGCTCGTGTGCTGGTGCGGCTCGAGCGCAGCCATCGCCCAAACCATCACTTGGCGCGTCTCGGTGAAGTTTATCCTCGACGGCGCCGGCAATCGCCCAGCGGACACGCCCGCCAATAAAATCGCCACCGATGCCGAGGTTCAGGCCTACATCGATTACGCCAACCAGGTCGTGCTGCCCCGCTCCGGGCGCGGCTACCGGATGGAGCTGCTGCCCCCTCAGGAAATTCCCAACGCTTCCGAGTGGTTCAACCTCGACGCCTGCGCGGGTCTAAACGGCTTCGAAACTGAGGTCATGAACTCGTTCATCAGTGGGGTCAACGAGTATCTCTTCGATCCAACCGCCATCAACGTCTATGTCGTCGGCAGCAGGACCGCGGGCTGCTGCTCCTGCTCCGGCGGAGCGTTTGACATCATCGCCGTCTCTCAGAACATCAATCCGGATTGGGTGCTGTTGCACGAGTCCGGGCATTACCTTGGCCTGCCCCATACCCAGGACGGTGAAGGCAACTATCTCCTGCTTACTCCGGTGCCGATCCCCTGCACTCTCACCAATCCGTGCGTCAATTGCCCGATTCAAGTGCCGGGCGACGATGGCATCCCCGACACTCTGCCGGACCACAGTTGCTGGAATTCGCTCGATCAAATCGCGCAGGGCAACTTTGGCAAAAACTGGGCTGAGCTTGACGCGGTCAAGCAGAAGCAGGTGGACGACCTCCTGCACAATGTCATGTCGTACCACGGTGACGATCCCGGCGACCGCGACCGGCTGAGCCCCGATCAACTGGATGTCATGGCGGATTACTCCAACGGCGTGCGCTCGTCCATTGCGACGGGCCTTACCTGGTTCGTGGATCGTGACAACACCGCCTTGACGCCCTTCGGCAACAGCAAGCCGGTGCTCAACATCGGCGGGCCTTTCCCAACCGTGGGGCAAGGTGTCGCCTTCGCGACCGCGAACGACATCGTGCTCATCCGCCCCGGCACCTACACGGACACGACGCGCTTCGACAAGGCGCTCACTCTGCGCGCCACCCGCGGAAACGCGACGCTTCGCTCACCTTGAACCAATTCCCACTCCAAAAGAAACTGACCAGCCATAGGACGTATATGATCTCTCACGCAACTTTCACGGTCAGGGGCTTGCTCTTGATCTTAGCGCTAATGTCCTCGGCCAACCCGAGCACGGCTGCGGGACCCGGAGCCGTCTCTGCGGGCGGCGGCCGTTCGACCGGCGGCGTTTATGTCAACCTGTCCACCCTTGGCCAGCTCGCCGGCCCGCCAGTAGGCGGCGGCGTCTATCAACTCGCCAGCGGCCTCCAGTCGCGCAACGCCCCGCCCTCCGAGCCGCCGCCTGGCTCAGAGGCGCCACGCATCTCCGCCATCCCCGATCAAGTGATCGACGAGGACACCGAGGCCGGGCCGATCCCCGTCACCATCAGCGACCCGGACACACCTCTCCCGCAGCTCACCATTAATCCAACGTCGAGCAATCCGCTGCTCGTCCGGCCCATCGACATCGCGTTCGGCGGCACGGGTAGCAATCGTGTCATGAAAATCGCTCCGCGGACAAATCAGTATGGTTCCACCATCATCACCATTACGGCGACCGATCCGCAGAACCATTCCACCAGCCGTTCGTTCCTGGTCGAAGTGCTGCCGGTCAACGATCCGCCCGTGATTGCGCCACTGGCGGACATTTCGCTCGAATCCGGCGAGCAACGAATAATCGGGTTCAACTTGAGCGACGTGGACGACGATCCTGCTTCGCTCCACGTCATTGCGCTCTCGGATAGTCCGGCGCTGATTCCGCCCGGCGGCCTCGCGCTCGCGGGCGAGGGTTCGCAGCGGCAACTTGGCATCGCGGCGGCGTCCGGCCAGACGGGTGTCGCGCGGATCGGATTGCAAGTGACAGACCCTCACAGGGCGACGGCCTCGACCTCGTTCCGCGTGTGGGTGGTGGTGCCTCCCCGGTCTTGTGCTTTCCCTCCGACGCTTCATGCCCTCCAGCTCACCAACCGCTTGCTCGAACTGCGCTGGGAGGCCTGCGACACCAACTACCAATACCAGATCGAGCACTCGCGCAACTTCACTGACTGGCGCAACGCGGGGCCGTCTTACGCCGCGCCGCCTGGCGGTGGCTGGCTGACGAACATCGTCACGCCCACGAACCGTTACATCTTCTTCCGCGTGCGCGCCGACCGGCTCACCAATTCGCCCGTGCCCTCCACGGCCGGAATTTATCCGAAACTGTTCTTCACGCACGACGGTTTGCTGCGCAGCTATCGACTGATGATTCCCACCAATTACAATGCCGGCGTGTCGAACGCGCTTGCGCTTATTCTTCATGGCCACGGCCAGACGGCGGAGAGCTTTGCCGCGCAGCATCCCGCGCTGTTTTTCCACGCGCAGACGAACAATCTCATCCTGGTGTTGCCGGACAGCACAACCGATGAACGCAACACTGGCTGGAACAATCGCGATCCCGCGCCCGGCCAGTATCAGGTCAACGACGTGAGCTACCTGCTCGCGCTCATCGACCGCCTCGACGCCACGCTCACGCTCGACCGGCGGCGTCTTTACGCGGGCGGATTTTCCTCCGGCGGCGTGATGTGCCATTACCTCGGCGCACGCACGACGAACATCTTCGCCGCCCTGGCCGCCATTGAAGCCTCCATCGGCGGCGACATGGGCACTGGCGCGATCATCCTGAACCCGCCTGCCGCCGGACCGATGCCGGTGCTCATCATGAACTGCACGAACAGTTGCGCCCGGCCCTATTACGGCGGGCCGAACGCGGACGGCGTCATCATCACAGCGGCCATTGAAGCCGCCTACTACTGGACCAACGCCAACCTCTGCGCCGCCGCGATGACGGCAAGCACGAATAATTTCGTGACCAACGGCATGTTTCGCTTCGAGGCGTGCGACAGCAAGCCGCCTCCGGCCGTGTTGCAGCCCAACCAGGTCATCCTCCAACGTTGGGGCAGTTGCGCGCCCGGCGCCGAAGTTCTCTTCGTGACCCTGACCGACGGCGGCCACGCCTGGCCTGACCGCGGCGACAATCTGGGCTTCGACGCCAACGCTGACGTGCTGCGCTTCTTCCTCCGTCACCAGCGGTGATGACCGGCCCAAACTCAATTGATACGTATAGGTAGTATTAGGTTGCCATCCCGACGTGGCATGGTTAGTTTGGCCCTGCAATGCGCCAGAAAGAACCGGTTGCGAACCAGAGATTGCAATGGCAGCGGACACCCAGGCCTGTCGGCATCGTAGCGCTTTGCCTGTTTGCTATTGCCGCCTTCGGTTCAGCCGGCGCCCCTCTCACTTCCCAGCCCGGAACCTGGCCGATGTTTCGCGGCGGGCCGGCGTTGCTTGGTCTGGCGGGCGGCACTTTGCAAAGCAACCTCTCGGTGCTCTGGAGCTATAAAACGGGCGGACCAGTGAAGTCTTCGGCTGCCGTCGTCAGCGGAAAGGTGTTTATCGGCTCCGGCGATCAGCACGTGCATGCAATCGAATTTGCCAACGGGAAGAAGCTCTGGTCGTTCAAGACGGAAGGCGAGGTCGAATCGTCGCCGCTGATGGTGGATGGAAAGGTCTTTGTCGGTTCGTCCGACGGATGGTTCTATGCGCTCGAAGCGGACTCAGGCAAACTTGCGTGGAAGTATGAGACCGGCGACAAGATTCTCAGCTCCGCCAACTGGCTCAAATCGCCGAAGGGCGACGCGACCTGGATTGTCTTTGGCAGTTACGACAACCGGCTCTATTGCCTCGACGCCGCGACAGGCAAGAGCAACTGGGTTTATGAAACGGGCAACTACATCAATGGCTCCCCTGCCGTGGCGAACGGCCAGACTGCATTCGGCGGCTGCGACGCCATCCTGCACGTCCTCAATCTAGCGGATGGCACCAAAGTAAAGGAGATCGAAGCGGGCGCTTACATCGCGGCGAGTGCGGCGCTGGACGGCAACCGTGCCTACTTTGGCCATTACGAGAACGAATTCCTCTGCATCGACATCGCGAAGGGCACGAATCAGTGGACTTACAAGGATCGTGGCTTTCCTTACTTCAGTTCGCCCGCCGTTACCAGCGACCGCGTCATCTTCGGGGGACGCGACAAACGGCTGCATTGCGTAGAGAAGGCGACCGGTAAATCCGTTTGGACCTTCGCCACGCGCGGCAAGGTGGACAGTTCGCCCGTCGTGGTCGGCGACAAGGTGGTGGTCGGCTCCGATGATGGCCGGCTCTACATGGTGTCGCTCGAGGACGGTTCAGAGTTGTGGAGCTACGAGATTGGCCAGCCTGTGGGCAGCTCACCCGCCGTGGTCGATGGCAAGGTGATCGTCGGGAGCGAGGACGGGAGCGTGTATTGTTTCGGGCCGAAGAAGTGATTGTCATGAGCGCCACAACCTCCCCCATACCACTTACAGCCACGCTGAGCGCTCCCCCGCTCCAAAAGGAAACCACGGCCGGCAACTACTTCGTCGCGAACTACCCGCCATTCGCCTACTGGAAGAAAGAGGCCGTACCGGAATTCGAGGCTGCACTCGAAACTCGAAACTCGAAACTCGAAACTCCGCTTGGCCTCTACGCTCACATTCCCTTTTGCCGCAAGCGCTGCCATTTCTGCTACTTCAAGGTCTATACCGACAAGGATTCGCAACAAGTCCGCCATTACCTCGACGCCTTGCTCAAGGAGCTTTCCTTGTACGCCGGCAAGCCCGCCGTCCGCGGACGCCAGCCGCGATTCATCTACTTCGGCGGCGGCACGCCGAGCTATTTGTCGCCGGACCAGTTGAAATTTCTCACCGACGGCATGAAGCGACTGCTTCCGTGGGACGCCGCTGAGGAAGTCACCTTCGAGGCCGAGCCAGGCACGCTCACCGATCACAAGCTGAAGGCCATTCGCGATCTGGGCGTCACGCGCCTGAGCCTCGGCATCGAGCACTTCGACGATCACATCCTCGAAATCAACGGCCGCGCCCATCGCTCGAAGGAAATCATCCGCGCCTACAATTACGGCCGTGAGATTGGCTTCCCGCAGGTCAACATCGATCTCATCGCCGGCATGGTCGAGGAGACGGAGGACAAGTGGAAGGAAACTGTCGCTAAGGCCCTCGAACTGCGGCCTGACTCGGTGACGATTTATCAGATGGAAGTGCCCTTCAACACCGGCATCTATCAGCAGATGAAAGCGCAGGGGAAACTCGTCGCGCCCGTCGCGGACTGGGAGACAAAGCGCCGTTGGGTCAACTACGCCTACGGCGAGTTCGAGAAACTCGGCTACACCGTGACCAGCGCGACGACAGTGGTGAAAGACCCGGCCAAAGTGAAGTTCATCTACCGCGAGGGGCTGTTCTCCGGCGCGGACATTCTCGCCGTTGGCGTCGCGAGTTTCGGGCACCTGAACGGCGTCCACTACCAGAACCACCACGAGTTCGATCCCTACGTCGAGCGTGTGAATCGCGGCGAACTGCCGACCTTCCGCGCGCTCACACCGAACGCCGACGAGCGCTACATCCGCGAATTCATTCTGCAACTCAAGCTCGGCCAGGTCAGCCGCGCCAGATTCCAGCAAACGTTTGGAACGGATCCCGTCACCCACTTCGCCGCGCCGATTCAACGCTTGAAAGACTGGGGCTTCCTCGAAGTGAACGGCGACACCATCCGCGTCAATCGCGAAGGTCTGCTGCAAATCGACACGCTGCTCCACGAGTTTTTCCTGCCGAAGCATCAGGGGAGCCGGTATGCGTGACAATTCTTTGAACGTTCAAAGTTCAACGGTGAACGTTCAACGTTCAATACTCGCCGCCTACGATCTTGAGGAGCGTTTGTTGGACTTCGCTGCTAGAATCATTCGGCCGGCGGAGCAACTACCGAACACCAGAGCCGGCAATCACATTGCCGGACACCTCCTGCGTTCCGGAACCTCTCCGCTCCCGAATCACGGCGAAGCGCAGGCAGCCGAGTCACGTGATGACTTCATTCACAAGTTCAGCATCTGCCTGAAGGAACTGCGCGAGTCTTGCCGATGGCTTCGCTTGATTGTCCGCGTTCCCTTGCTGAAGGATCTCACTGAAACCAAGGCACTGATTCTTGAGAACGAGGAGTTGATCGAGATTTTCGCTCGGAGCATCCGAACGACGAAGGGCAACAAGATTCGACATTCAAAGTTCAACGTTGAACGTTCAACGTTCAAAGACACGCTCCCGTGACGTCCACGCCACAGTCCATTGCCTATCCGCTCGACGAATTCTATTCGCGCAGCGGCTTGAACCTGCCGCCACTCGATCAGATCGACGGCGAGGCGATTCCGGAACCTTACAAGTCCCTCCTTGTCCACGAGAGCGACATGACCTCGACGCTGGAGAATTTCCACAAGACCGGCATTCACCTCCGCCTCGTCAGCCGACAGCAACGAGGCGACGAGTACTTCCGCGAAGTGGTGCTCGCGCTGGATGGCAATGAGAAGCCCGTCGAGTTCGGCGCGATTAAAATTCACCTCGACCGTTTTCCGGAAAACGTGCGTGAGGAAATTCTCCGCGAGCATTTTCCGCTCGGCCACATCCTCAAGGATTTTGCCATCGAATATCAGAGCCGCCCGAAGGCGTTTCTCCGCATCGCATCAGACCCGACAATCAATGGACTCCTCGGCCTCAGCGGTGCGCAGTTGCTTTACGGACGCCGAAACACCCTGACCAACCCGGCTGGCGAACCATTGGCGGAGATTGTAGAAATCCTTCCGCCAGCCAGTTCCTGACCCGGTCAAGGCTTGAGCAGACTGTAGAATCCTTGCGAACCACCGGACGCATTGGTCATGATGTGGTCGGTGCCCGTGACGGCGGGCAACCAGTGAAACTCGACGGCCAAAGCAGGCGCCGGCAAGGTGGACCATCGTGAGTCGCAGAGAATGGCGGCGGAGAAGCGGCTCGGCTGAGGGTCTGAGGCTCAGGGTTTGACCAGCCGGTAGAACTTCGCTGGAGGAGCGGTCTGTGGCGGCAAAGTCTGATTGATCAACAGATCGTTCAGCCTGAACTGGCCGGGAGCAAAGGTGAACACGCGCACTTCGTCCACCATCCCGTTGAAGTACTCGTTAAAGATGGGCTGAAAGCGATGACCGATCTCGAAGCCGCCGGTCGGCGCGTTCGGGGCCGAGGCGCTGGTGCCTACGGCAGCTCCATTGTAATACAATCGCGTCGTACCGTTGTCCCGCACCAGGGCCAAGTGTGTCCACGCTCCAACCGTCACCGGTCCCAACACGAATACGGTTACGCCGCCATAGGCCGCCGAGAATTCGCTTCCGCTTTGGATCAATCCCCAGCCGTTGAAGCCGGCGCCGTTGTAGGCGATGCCCGTGCTCGCACCGGCGGCGGAGTTCGGCCTCACCCAGGCTTCGATGCCGAAATTGTTCACCGCCGTGGAAACCACTGCGCCGTTCAAAAGCTGATCCACGCCATTGAAGTTGACCGCCAGGGAACTGCCCGCGCGGACGGCAGCATCCGGCGAGACGGCGCTCGTGTAGGTTGGACTCCCGAATGGGGTCAGATGACTGGTTCCCGCGGAGTCCCTGGAGGTGTTCGTTACCGGCAACCCCGAGAGAGCCCCCGGATCATCTTCCCCGAGCCGGTACCATGCGACCGTCGTGACGGTCGAGGAAATGTCAGTGCCGCTGGTGGCGTTCGTTACCACGTAGTTCGTGCCGGTAACCACCGGTGCCGGCAAAGCCGCCGTCCAGTTGCTGTTCGTGAGATTGGCGCCGAATTGCAGCCGAAACGCCGGGTCGTTTGTCGGCCAAAGCAGTCGCACGCGCGTGGGCGGAATCGCTTCGATCCTGAGGGCCGGCGGTGGCCCGGAGAAGATGCGCGTGAGCACAACGTCATTCCCGGTGCCGCCGCTGTAGCTGATGCGGAATTCCTGGTTACCCGCAAACACACTGGCGTCCTGCGGCAGGCCGTTGAACGCGCCGGCCACAGGGTCGGATCCATCGTTGTTGATCACAATGAATTGTTGATTCGTATTGGGGGAAAAATTCGCGGTGAGATTGAGGGCGATTCCGGACAAGGTCACAGTGCCGTTGACGTTCAGTCGATCGTAGCCATTGGCACCGGGATTCGAGCCGTTCAGCTCGATTCGCAGGATGCCGGCGCCCTGCGCGGCGCTGTTGAAGCTAGAGCAGTTCAGGATGCCCGGACTTGCGCCAGGCGCGACCGCCCCGCCGCTGTTCATGAAATCCACCAGGCCAACCGTGCCCACGCCTTGGAGCGTTCCGGCGCGGTGGATCTGCACCCGGCTGCCGGGCTGGGAACCGTCCACACGCAGCACGCCCTCGTTCGCCACGGTCATTCCGCTGTAGGTGTTGTTCGCGGTCAAGCGCAAGGTGCCGGCGCCGTTTTTCTGCAAACCGGTCGTCGAGAGCGGCTGGCTGACGACGGCATCGATGGTCAGTTCAGGTGTGCCGGCGAGACTGCTGCCCTGCGCGACAATGATGTCGTGCTGGCCCGGATCAAGTCCGAGGTTGCCGCTGATCGTCGAAGGATCGCTGTGCATTTCGGGCAACACGCGGATGGAGCCGCCAGTTTTCAGGAAGAGAAAGCCGCTCGTCGTTTGTACGTCGCCGCCCTCGTAAAGCCACAGGTGATCGACGTTCTCTTCCTGTCCGTTGACATTGTAGAGGCCGCCGCGGTTGACGAAAATGTTTCCCACGATTTGATAGCCAGTGAGGTTCGCCGCCACAGCCGGCTCGCCTGCGGGAGTGCCGATGCTCAACGGGCCGGGAACCGCGGTGATCGTAAATGGTTTGCCCAAGAGGAACACGCCTTCGTTGATGAACGTTTCGCCGGTGTAGGTGTTGCGACTCCCACCGCCGAAGCGCAGCGTGCCGGGTCCGATCTTGGTGAAGTTCGCCGTGCCGCTGATGACACCGGCCAGTTGCAAAGTGCTGCTGGCGCGCGTGCCGACGGTGCTGTGGCGCTGCATGATCACCTGGTCGCTCCAATAGCTCTCGCCCGAAAGACTTTCCAGCGCGGGCGCCGCCGTGCTGTTCAACACGAGGATTTCGTTCTCTACGTTCACGCTACCTTCCAACGCGAGCCGGGCATTGTTCTGGACGAATGTGCCGTCGAATGTCGAACCCAGGGCCGTGCTGTTGGCGGCGATGAAAGTGCCTCCGAGCACTTCAACCCGACCGTTGAACGACGTGTCGCCGATGAGCCGCATCGTGCCCAAGCCGCTCTTGGCGATTCCCGCGCGCTCGAAGCTCGAGTTCTCGGGCGGCGCGGCGATGTTCGCGGACACGTCGAGTTCGGGGTTGAAATCGAAGGGCGCGAACGGCGCGTAGGGACTCACGGCGAACGTGAGTGGAGCATTGGCCGGCAGTCCGATGTTGCCGGTGAACGAGGAACCCACATGCGAGCCGAGTTGATTCAACGAACCGACGGCGATCATTCCTCCAAGACCAAAGCTCAAAATGCCTGCGCCCGTCTGCGCGTCGCCGCCATCGTTAAGATTCAGGCGTGAGAGAGTCAGGCCGTTGCCGTTCACGTCGAGCAGCGAGCCGGCATTGACGGTGGCGACTGCGCTCGGATTCATCCCGCCGCTGGTGGACCAGCGCGCGATGGCCGAGGAATTCAGCGGCGCAGGCCCGACAATCAGATTTCCCGGCACGGCAATGGCCAGATTCGGTTTGGACAAATTGAGTACGCCTTCCGCGACGAACGTGTCGCCGGAGTAAGTGTTCGGATTGATGTTCGCGAGCACGAGCAGACCCGGCCCGGTCTTGCGCAGCGGGCCGATGCCGCTGATAAATCCATTCACGACGAGCCGGCTGCTCGGTTCGACACGGATCGTGGCGTTCGTCGTCAGGTCAAGGCAGGCGAAGATGGACGGGAAAGGGTTTCGCAGCGTCACGTCGCCGAAGATATTCAGCGCACCGTGTACGCCATCGCCCGCACCGCTGAGGGCAATCGGCTCTGGCACGGTAGAATTCGGAGCATTCAAGATGAGCGATGCGCCGTCTCTGACCGTGGTGCCGGTGGCGGCGGCGCCAAGCGCGGCGGCATGGAACGCCACCAACGAGCCTTCCAGCACGAACGTGAGCCCGGCGTAACTGTTCGATCCGTTCAACCACATCTGACCGAGGCCGCTCTTGCGCAAGTGGCCGGAACCGACGACGACGGCGTTGACGGAGAGGTCAGCCGACCGGGACGCATCGTCCACATGAAACTCATGATGTCCCGGCGGCAGGCCAATGCGCCCGTTGATGATGGCGTCGCCTTCCCATGTGGTCACATAGACCAATCCGTAGAGACCGAGTTCGCCAGTGGCCCCGGTGTCGATGAAACCGCCGTTGAACGTCACCGGCCCGAAGTCGTCGCGATGATTGTTTAAGTTTACCAACGCCTCGATGCCCGGCGTGGAGTAAAGCATTACCTCCGCGCCGACGCGCTGATAATCCTGAAGCCAGCGGACCTCCGCCATTCTGGCGCGCCCGGAGCCGACGATCAACCGTCCGCCAAACGCCACGACGCCGGACGGTTTGTTCAACTCCAGCAGGCTGGCGTCCGTAAACGTGTCACCCGCGTAAGTATTCGCGTCGGGACCGGCCAGTTGCACGCGGTCGTTGAACATGAAGCGCACTGCACCGGACCCACTGATTGCGCCGGTGAACGTGACGTCACCGCTCACCACATCCAGGTTCGTTGTGTTGATCTCGATTGGCCCGGACCAGGAACAAACGTTGACGCAGTTCAGCAGCGCACCAACCACGGGCACCCTGGTAGTGACGCGATCGACGAATAGCGATTCGTTGGCCACCGCCACGCCATTCAAGGTAAGCTCGCCGCCGAAGAGAATCGTGGCGCCCACCGGACTGCCCAAACCATTGTTGTGAGTCACATCCACGCCGCCTTCCTGAATCACCGCGTCCCCAGTGAAGCTGCTGTTGCCTTCGAGGATCAAACCGTTGGTGCCGGTTTTGGTAAATCCTCCCTCGCCGATGATGCTCGCTTCGATTTTTAGGCCGTAATACTGGTTGCCGCCGGTGCGAATCACGTGACTACCGCCCGGCAGGCCGAGCTGGCCTCTTATCACGGGGACGTCGTTTGAGTAAAAGTTGTTGGCCGTAATATCGCGCTGCACCGACAGTGTGGCCGCGCCCGTGTCCACGACTGATTTTCCAAGTGTCAAGCCGGTCCAACGACCGACCATGCTCAGCGTGTCAATCGTCTCGGTGTTGTTCTGGAGGAGCAGATGGGCTCCGGCACCGAGGCTGACCGCGGTTGTGTCGGCAATTTGGTGAGGCCGATCCAACTTCACCCAGCAATTTGTTCCAACGATGAGCGGGCCAGGCACGGCGATGGCTGACTGTTTGTCCAAAACAAGATTCGACCCCACAACCACGGAAAAGAGCGGCGAGTTCTGCGAATTCAGAATGACACTGCCCGTGAATGTATTTGCTTCGGTCCCGCTGAACTTCACCGTGCCGGAAGAAAAGAAGTCAACCGTCTCCACGATGAGGTTGATTTGGCCGTTGCCTGAGATGGGCCCCGCGAGATCCACCGTAGCATCCTTTCGAGCAAGGAGTCTCAGCAAACGGCCGTTCAAGTTGATGGGACCAGTGAAGCGAAGGTCCGAACTGTCTGAGGGGAGTGTCGAGAACGCTGAGAATATCGCGCCGCCGCCTTCCAGCCGGATGGCGCAATTGATCTCCACGAGGCCATCGCTGCTGATGCCGATGATACCGCGAACGCCGAGCTCATTTCCGCCGAGCTGCCATGAGCCGGTGGGGAATGCGAGATTACCCACAATGAGGTTGGTCAAATCATTGACCATCGGAACCGGTGGCAGGCCTGGCAAGCCATGGTCATCGAAAGTAAGGTCATCGCCATCCTGCGGCACTCCGGGCGGGTCCCAGTTGTTGGGATTGCTCCACGTCGCGTTGAAAGGGCTACCGCGCCACTGTTTGCTCGCGCCGTGGGCCGGCAAAGGCGCCAATCCAATCGCGAGAATGAGCAGAGCAAGATGAGTAATGGTTTTCATTTTGGAGGGCGCTGATTTGTCGGCGGGGTGACGCCGCCACTCGCGTAGCGCAGACCTCCAGTCTGCCGTATCGCAGGCTTCCAGCCTGCGTGCGCTTCGAATGTTCCGGACGCGCTGGAGTTCCCGGGCGCGTGCCGACTGGAGGTCGGCGATACAGGTTGGAAACCTGCGTTACGAGTGCTGCGCGCGGCGGCTGCCGCCACTGGTCCCGGCAAGCCAAGCTTTCCACGAATCGTGGGGACAACATTCGTGGCGTTGTTTACCGCGATGATGTCGCCGAGCACTGAGAGCGTCGAGCCGCCGGTGTCCACCAAACTCGGCACCGTGTCGCTGCGCCTGTTCGTCAGGCAGAGATTGCCAATGGTCTCGGTGTTGCCATGAAACAAAAGTCGGCTCCCGCCCGAAACGCATACGGTCGCGCCGTCACCGATTTGATGCGGGCGTTGCACATCGACCGTGACTCCGTCGTCCAACTCCAGGCGGTAGAGCACCACAGAGCCGCTTTGCTTGTTGAAATACACACCCTCATCCGGCAGTGACCCTGACGAACTCACGCGCATCGTGCCCGTAAACGCGTTTTCGGCGCTGCCGACGAATTCGATCTTCCCGCGGTCCGGATGGGAAGGACTAATGGTGACGTTGCCGTTTCCAGAAATTGAGCCGGCGAATTCAATAACGGCGCTGGCACCCGCGCCGCCCGGAAAGGAAACCAGCGAGAGGTCAAAGCCGCTGAGATTAACGCCGGCATTGATTCGCAGTTTACCTGAGCCATCCTCGCGCAAGGGCTCGCAATGGAAAATGCATTGGTTGGCGAGGACAAGGGCACAATTGATTGTGACCGAGCCACCGTGCTCGGTGATTCGGATTCTGGCGAAATTATTCGAGCTTCCCAGAAGGGTAATCGGGTTGCCGCTCAGGATGTAATCGCGCTCGAAGACAAGTTCTCGCACTGAGAGGTTCGGCACGTCGTTGATCATCACGCTGTTTGCATCAGCACTGAAGTTCAACGACTCATCCGCTGCAGGCGCACCGGGCGGATTCCAATTGTTCGGATTGCTCCAAAACCCGCTCGCATTGCCAGTCCATTCCTTAACGGCGGCTGGGGAAGAGCTGACCACAACGCACGCCAGGCAAGAGACGAGGAAAGTGTATGCTTTCATAACACCAGCAATCATCTCCCTTTCCTCGATTCGCCGGTGATTGTTACAGGAGATCTGACGAAGCTTCCCGAAACAAGTCCCTCGCCCGGATACACACGCGGCAGAAATATTCAGACAACTTTATAGCGCGGATGTGAAGCGGCAACTGACCGCTCCAGGCCAGAGTAGCTGCCTTCGCCTGCGGGAGATCGCTCGGCTTGCGGTCATTACACTGAGCGCTGCCAGAAGGAAGAAATGTCGTGCGTTCATAAACCCCACCCCGTGTCGGCCTGCTTGCCGACGTCACATCCCTCCGGCTTCCCTCGATTTGAAGTGAAACGTTACAGAGAGAATGAAGATTTTCGCGAAACGGCATGCTCGCTTGCTCCGAAGCCCTCCCAAGCCAGCGAATTCACCAGTGCTCCCCTTTGGGGTTCGCCCTTTGAACTTCCCTCACTCGTCGGTTTTCGGGTTTCGGCCTTTCCCGCTCCGCGTTCATCCTCGGTGTCCCGTTCAAGCTCGTTGTCCCAGTTTTTCAAGTGCCGTCTCGGTTATCGGGATGACTCGCGTATAATGAGTTCGGCATTGGCGACGCCCGCGCCTGCGGCGAAAATCGGGGAACGTCCGCTCACCCGGACAAATCCAAGAGCCGATCCGCTGTCAACATGCAGCCGACCGGATGGGTTCATCGTTCCGATGCCGACATTGCCGGCGTTGTAAAACGTGGTGCTGCCATTCAGCAACCAAGGGCTGTTGCCGCCGCCGTTTGCGCTGTTTGCCGCAAAAATGGCATAAGGTGCGGCGGTGATGGGCTGCCGCGGTCCAAGCACGGTGAATGCGCCACTGCCCGATGGGCGCACCGCGATGTCCAGCCAACGGGCATTGCCGAATGCCGCCACAGTGACGGCAGCGGATCAACGTGCGCTTGCCGACGAAATACGCTCTCCAACGGATGCCGCCGGCATCTCAAACCGAGCACAAGGCGCCACAACTGCGGCAACGAATCCGTCAGGCTTGAGAGTCGGCTCGCATGTCTTCGGCCCATCGCTTGGGCAACACGGCCATGAAGAATTCTTGAATCAGCGTCCTTCGCGCGGCCGGGGAATGTCAGTCCAGTCCATCCCCAGTGCGCCAAGTTGCCGGCGTATCTCCCCCAGGTCCCAAACTTGCAAGCGCTGTGCGTCCACTCTGACGGCAAGGTGTCGGCCATCTGGACTGAGGGCCAGGGGGATCATTCCCGTGGGCAGCAAAAGTCTCGGCTCGAAGGTTTGGGTGTCGAAGAGTCCTGCATGGCGCAGATCCCTGGCGAGCCACACGGTGCGGCCGTCTGGTGCATAGATGACCTGACCGGTGGAGTTCGTAAACACGCGCGTTCGTTCCCAGGTGCTCGTGCTCCAGAATTCCAATCCCCAACTGGAGCCAATCGCCACTTCGTCTCCCAAGGGAGAGAATTCGAAATCACTGATGCTGGTCGGATGCACCAGCTTGGCGACTCGTTCCACTGCAGGCAGGCGATACACGTACAACGATCCGGAGTAAGGGAGATAAATCCCCAACCAGCGCCCGTCTCGCGAGGCGCCGCTGATCCCTGGCGCCGTGCGGACCCATTCATCTTTGCCCACTTCGAGTTCGGACGCCGCGAGGACTTGCGAGCCATTGGAGCTGGTCAAAACCACCGAGTTGGAAGCCAGTGCAAGAAAAGTGAAACTATCGGGCCGGCGCAGGGGAAGACGAGCCAGGCCGGGCGGCGAAGTCACATTCGTCGCGGGCGTGATTCGCCAGCGGAAGCAAGCTTCATCGTCAACCTTGCTCCGGCTGCCGAACAATTCATTGCCCCGGAAAAAGAAATGCGCTTCGAATGCTTCCTCCGCATGCGCGGCTGGCCCGCCACTGGACAAATCCCACACGGCAGCGCGTTTGTTCCCCGATGCCGCCAGCCATCGGCCATCGGCGGAGAAAGCAGCATGACGCAAACGCGAGCCCAAATCCTCAGCGAATTCGCGATGTCCCAAGGAGCGCTCAAAGCGGTACCATTGAATTCCTCCGGGCTGCACTACCGCGCACGTTCGTCCATCCCGGCTGAACCGCGCGGTGAAACTGCCCAATCCGAGGTTAAATGCCCGTCGCATCGTGCGTGCGTTCCAGCAAATCAATTCACGTTCCCAACCGCCGCTCAGCAACCAGCCGCCATCCGGACTGAACGCGACCGTGGCCGCCTCCGCCCGGTGTGTTCCCAGCAGCTGGATGGCGCCCGTCTGCGCATCCATGGCGTTCACCGCGCCGGTGTTGTCCACCAACGCCAGCCACTTCCCATCCGGATGCCACTGAAAATCGCGAATGTATGGCGCGGAGGGATGCGATGAGATCGACGCGCCAGAGGCGGCATCGTACACCGAAAGAGCCCAGCGACTCTGGAGCATGTGAGCCGCGGCGAAGCGTTTGCCGTCCGGCGCATACTGCAATAGGTAGGGAATGCCGCCGATCGTGAACTCGGCTATTTCCCGGTTTTGGTCCAGGTGTCGAACCGCAAGGATTCCGCGGCGGTCGCTGGAGATGAACTGCGGCAGATTCGGATGGAAGGCGACGGCGGCCAGTGGCACGCGCTCCAACACCAGCACCCGCCTTATCTCTCGCACTTCCCAGATTTCCCAATCCGCATTTGCACTCGTTCCCGAACGCTCCCGCTTCACACCCAGGAAGCGCCCGTCCGGGCTCCACTTGGCGTCATGCGCGGGCCTGGTTCGTACTGGCAGGCAATGTGGCCAGCAGTTGTCCATCCGAAAGGCCGCGAACTTCAACCGCCCTGCCGCCGCGCGCTAGAGCGATGCGTTCAAACGTGGGGTCTGGTTCACGCAACGTGAACCCGGAATCGTAAGGCGACTCGCGTTCGAGCCGCAAGTCGGGCAAGATCAGCGCGGCGAAAACCTCGCGGCGAAGTTCAACGGTGTTGGAGATGGCCGCCGCCCCTTGCAGGGCATCCAGGGCGCGCACACGCTGGCCCACTTCGCCGCTCCGCACCGTGGCGCGGGCCTGTTCGAGGAGGGCGGTATAAAGCTGCGCCTCGGTTTTGCGCTCCGCCAGTTCGGCCCGGCCGCGCGCCTCCTCGGCATGCACCCGCGCCTTGTTGATGCGAATCAACGCCACGGGCAAGCCGGTGAGCACGACCAGTAAGAGCAGCGCGCCACCGCCCAGCGACGTGGCGAGCGCCGGCTTGCGCCGTCGCCAGCGCGCGAGGCGGCCCAACGGGCCGATGGGCCGGGCGCGAATCGGCTCATCGCACAGGAAGCGCCCCAATTCCTCCGCCAGTTCTTGCGCCGAAGCATAGCGGCGCGAAGCGTCCTTCTCCAGACACTTGAGGCAAATCGTCTCGAGGTCGCGCGACAGGGCTGGATTCAGCAACCTTGGGGCAACGGGTTCGCCCTCGGCGACCAGCCTCAGCGTTTGCGTCACGGAATCTGCCAGAAACGGCGGACGGCCGGTGAGCAAATGATAGAGAATCGCCCCGAGCGAATACACATCGCTGGCCGCGGTGCTCGGGCCGCGCTTCGGTTCGGCCTGTTCTGGCGGCATGTAATTCGGCGAACCGAGCACCTGGCCGGTGAGCGTGAGGTCGCTCGTAGTCCCGGCTTCAGCCGGTTGAGCAGACAGGCCTTCCGCCGACGGACCGCCTGAAGGCGGGACTACAAACTTCGCCAGGCCAAAGTCGGTGATATGTGGCGCCCCTTGCGCATCGATTAGCACGTTCGAGGGCTTCAAATCGCGGTGCAGAACACGGCGCTGGTGCGCGAAATGAAGGGCCTCGGCAATGACTTGGAGCAGTCGCGCCGCTTCGCGCGCCGGTATCGGTTTGTCGCGGCACAAATCGGCCAGGCTGCGGCCCTCGATCAGTTCCATCGAGAAGTACGGCTGGCCGTTGTGCTGGCCCACCTCGTGAATGGAAACAATATGCGGATGGCTCAAGCGAGCCGCCGTTTCCGCTTCACGGTGGAAGCGCTGGATGAATGCCGGGTTGGCGAATTGTCCGCCGAGCAGAACTTTCACCGCCACCAACCGGTTGAGCTTGGCCTGGCGCGCGCGATAGACCACCCCCATGCCGCCACGGGCAATTTCTTCGATGAGTTCGTAGTCGCCCAGGCACGGAAGCGGGCCGGACGCATCCAGCGGGACCCGGTCGCCGGGCCAGTCCGGCACGCCCAGATCGATGAGGCAGTTCGGGCAATTGCCGTCCAGCGACGCCAGTTTCGACGCGCCACAGCGTGGGCATTTTCTGCTGTTCATGTCGTCAGCCACTGGAATCACTCTCGTTCTGCTCCAAATCCCGGCGCCTGTTACAAACTTACTCCCGCAACACCTTCATCAGGTGGCGTAATTCCTCTTCGGCCTCCGTCGGCGTCGCGACCGTCTGTGCCACTTCGGCCCGAAGCAGTTCGCCGTATCGCCGCCGCAGCCGATGCACGGCGACACGGACGGCACCTTCATTCATGGCAAGACGCTCCCCGATCCGCGCATAGTCGCCGTCTTCCGGTTCGTAGGAAAGAAACCCGCGCACTTCAGCAAAGAAGGCACCCTTGCCGGACGCCTCAGACTCCTTCTCCAAGGCAGCCAGCGCGTTCTGGAGCACCGTCAGGGCCCATTGCTTTGCATACTTCTTTTCCGGAGTTTCGTTGTCCACCGGTTCGAGTTTGTAACGTTCCTCGGGTGACGGTTGGTCCAGCGAAATAAACTGAAACTGCCCGCCGCGCTTTTGCCGGTGGGCGCGGTTCCATTCCCGCGCGAGAAAATGATCCAGCGTTGCGAGTAGGAACGTGCGGAAGCGCCCCTTCTCGCGATCCGCCAGGCGCAGCAGTTCCTTGGCGAGAAACTGTGCGAAAAATTCCTGCGTCAAATCCTCGGCTTCATCCGGCCCATATCCCTTGCGCCGGACATAGACGTAGATGGGGTACCAATACGCGCGGCAGAGCGTTTCGAGCGCGCGGGCCGCCGGCGGCGAATCGCCCTCACCGGCCGCGAGCACCACGCTCCAGTGCGTCGTGGCGAACACTTTGGGGCCAGTTGGCCCTGAATCCCTTTCGGAACCCGGCATATTCGGCATCGTGGCAGAAATCCGCGTGTCATGACAGCCAATCCATGCGGAAGGTCCCGTTTCTGTGAAATAAGGATTTGCCAGAGCCCGGCCACCGCATATTATACGCAGGCGTATGAATCGTCCCTGGAGCGCGGTGGTGATCGGCGCCGGGCCGGCGGGCTCTTCCGCCGCGAGCCTGCTCGCCGAGCGCGGCCATCCTGTGCTCGTGCTTGAACGCGAAAAGTTTCCGCGCTATCACATTGGCGAATCGCTCATCCCCTTTACTTACGGTCCGCTGGAGCGGCTCGGCCTCGTCCCCTCCATGAAGCACGGTCATTTCGTCAAGAAGTACAGCGTTCAGTTCGTGCAGCCGAACGGCAAGGCCAGCCAGCCGTTCTATTTCTTCAATCGCTACGACCGCGAGACCGTGGCGCAAACCTGGCAGGTGCTTCGCAGCGAGTTCGACCAAATCCTGGTGGACCATGCTCGCAGCAAAGGCGCGACCGTGCTCGAAGAAATGACCGTCACGAGTTTGTTGAAGGAAGGCGGACGCGTCGTCGGGGTGCGCGGCACGGCGAAAGATGGCACCTCGTTCGAGTATCGCGCGCCCATCACGCTTGATTGCACCGGCAAGGAGAGTTTCGCCGCCGTGCGCGAAGGCTGGCGCACCCGGGACCCCTATCTGAACAAGGTGGCGGTCTGGACCTATTACAAAGGCTCCAAACGTGACGCGGGCATCGACGAGGGACAGACCACCGTCGCGATGCTCCCGGAGAAAGGCTGGTTCTGGCACATCCCGCTGCACGACGACCTGGTCAGCGTCGGCGTGGTCGCGGAAGGAAAATATTTGACGCGCAAGGGCGTGAAGGATCCCAAGACCATTTTTCATCGGGAGGTCAAAGAGAATCTCTGGATCCAGGACCGCCTTTCGGTCGGCGAGCAGATCGGCGACTACTACATTACCAGCGAATACACGCACCACTCCAGGCATTGCTATCGCGATGGATTGTTGCTGGTCGGCGACGCCTTTTGTTTCCTCGATCCGGTGTTCAGCAGCGGCCTGATGCTCGCGCTCAAGAGCGGCGTGCTCGCGGCGGACGCCGTTCACGAAGCCATTGTCGCCCAGGATTTCTCGCCCGCCCGCTTCGAGAATTACGGGCGCACGTTGCGGGATGGCATCGAGAACATGCGGAAGCTCGTTTACGCGTTCTACGATGAGAACTTTTCGTTCAAGAAGGTCATCGACAAGTACCCCGACCTGGCCGGCGACATCACGGACTGTCTGAGCGGCGACTTGAACAAGGACTTCAGCCGGCTTTGGAAAGCCATCGGGGAATTCGCAACGTTGCCGACGAATCTTCCGCTCGGCGCTCCGCTGGGCGCAATCCACGGGCGGTTGCAACCAGCGTGAGCAGGCAGGTCATGCGTTATCATCCGCTCTCACTCCGGAACCTCTCTCTTACTCCTGCAGTTCTTAATCCTAATCGTAATCTTAATCCATTCGATCCAGGCGGATTACGATTAGGAATAAGAGTAAGAGTAAGAACGAGGACCGAGGTGAGAGCGGGCGTCATAGTCGTTCTCGCCGCTCCAGCCAGTCGAAACGCCAAATCATCCACTTTACGTTTTGCCATTCCCCCGCTAGTCATCCCGCGGCACGCGCGATGAATATCGTCCAGATCACCCCTGGGGCCGGCAACATGTATTGCGGCGGCTGCTTCCGCGACAACGCGCTGGTGGCCGCGTTGCGCAAGGCGGGCCATCAGGCACTCATGGTCCCGCTCTACCTGCCGCTCACACTCGACGAACCGGATCAGAGCGCTGGCACTCCAACTTTCTTTGGCGGCATCAACGTCTTTCTTGAGCAAAACTCCGTGTTCTTCCGCAAAGCCCCCAAGTGGCTGCACGATCTGCTCGCCTCCCCTGCCCTGTTGAAATGGGCCGCCAAACACTCGGCGCGAACTCGCGCGGCGGACGTGGGCGACCTCACGATCTCAATGTTGCGCGGCGAGGAGGGCAACCAGGCCCGCGAACTGGATGAACTTATCGCCTGGCTCAAGACCCAGCCAAAGCCCGAGGTCATCTGCCTGTCGAACGCCTTGCTCGCCGGCATGGCGCGGAAATCGAAGATCGATTTGAAATGCGCCGTGACCTGTCTTCTCGGTGGCGAAGATTGGTTCCTCGACGGGCTGCCTCAATCCGTGCGCGCACTCGCCTGGAAAACGCTGGCCCAACGTTGCCATGACGTCGATTTGTTCCTCGCGCCGAGCCGTTACTTCGCCGATCTGATGACCCACCGCCTGGAGTTGCGCGCGAACCGGGTGCGTGTGGTGCCGAACGGGATCAATCTCGCCGGTTACGAGCCCGCGCAACCTCAACCCGTTCCGGTGCTCGGATACTTCGCCCGGATGTGCAAGGAGAAGGGACTCGACACGCTCATCGATGCCTACGTCTTGCTCAAACAGCGCGACGCTGGAAAAAATCTTCGCCTCCATGTCGGTGGCGGCTGCGGCCCAACGGATCAACCGTTCGTCGAAGAACAGCGTCGCAAACTGCGCCAGTTCAGAGTGGTTGAGGACACGCAGTTTTTCCCGAACGTGGATCACGCCGGGAAAATCGCGTTCTTTCGCGGGCTGACTGTTTTCTCTGTACCAGCTCTCTTCGGCGAAGCGTTCGGCCTCTACCTCATTGAGGCCCTCGCGGCTGGCGTGCCGGTCGTGCAGCCGCGACATGCTGCATTCCCCGAATTGATCGAATCCACAGGCGGGGGCATCCTTTGTTCCCCGGGCGATCCCAAGTCGCTGGCCGACGCGATCGAAAGCCTTCTGTGCGACCCGAAGCGCGCGCGAACGCTCGGAATCGCCGGACGCGAGGTGGTGGCCCGGGAGTTCAACATCGACGCAGTGGCGGCAAAAACGGTGAAGGTTTTTGAACAAGCCCGGCAGGGAGACTCTCCATGAACGGCAGGTTTGGAGTCCCGGCTTCAGCCGGCGTGGCGTCCTTCCGGCTGAAGCCGGGACTCCAAGCTCCGACCACGGTTCATGGCCCCCAATGCGCGACTTGCAAATCATGGCAACTCTCCATGAGCAACGCATTGGCAGAGGAATCCCGCGGGCTGCTCAAATCGCCAATCGCCAATTGCCCATCACGAATCTAGATTCTCTTCATGGCCTACGAATTCAAAGCGCAACGCCGGGTGGAGTTCTCCGACACCGACATGGCCGGCATCATGCACTACTCGAATTTCTTCCGCTTCATGGAGACCGCCGAGCACGCCTTCTTTCGCTCGCTGGGTTTCACCATCGCACCGCGGCAGTTTGAGCGTGGCCAATCCAAGATCGGCTGGCCGCGCGTCCACGCTTCGTGCGACTACCACCAGCCGTTGCGCTTCGAAGATCTCGTCGAAATCCATCTGCTGGTGGCCGAGAAGAAGTCGAAGGCCATCACTTACCAGTTCCGCTTTCGCAAGCTCGATGGCGGGGATGGCAAGGAAGTGGCGCGCGGCAAACTGACAGTGGTATGCGTGGGCTTCGACGAGACCAGCGGCGCGATGAAAGCCGCGAATCTTCCGCCGGAGATCGCGGGCAAGATCGAGGTCGCGCCCGTTGAACTGCTAACCTGAGCGTTCAAGTTCAACGACCGCCCCGCGATTACCAAGTCACACGCCGAAAAGCATGAGCACGCCGATAACCAAGCCAGTGGTCCAGCCCACCCAAAACATTCCCAATAGCAGGCGGTGAACAAATCGGCTCTGAATCCAAGCCACGCCATTTGAGGAAATCGGATCCCAATGCCACCTGCCGCCACGGCAGATCGCATACAGCCCGATTACGGGCATCAAAAGAACCAAAAAGCCTTCTGTGTTCATGGCGCAACGCGGCCCGATAATTTCATTGCTCAGTTCGCCGATTACGAAAGCTTCCACGGGGCGCGGTATTCGCGGCCCAGCAGTTTACTGGCTTCAGCGTCGCCGGTGATGGTTTCCCTCTTCGCGTTCCACTTGATCCTGCGACCCACCATCATGGCGATCAGGGCCAGATGGCCCGGGACAAGTGAGTTGTGCGCGGTCTCGACGGGCGTGATGGTTGGCTTTCGGGACTTCACGCAGTCGAGAAAGTTGCGGTAGTGCGCCTTCTGTTCGAGCACGTCGGCGGATTTATAGAGACGCACCTTGGCGAGTTTTTCCGGCACCTCGTCCTTCCAAGCCTTCCATTCAGCGTTGGAGCCGTCGAAGCCACCGCGGTCGCACCAGACCCAGCCGCCCGTGCCGATCCATTTCGTGCCCATCTTGATGTCCGAATGGCCTCCCGCGATGATCATGGTGACGTTCCTGGGATACTTGAGTGTGCAGCGGTATTTGGTGCAGGTGTTCCAAACGGCGTCTTTGGGCGGGAATTCGCCCGTGCCCTCGATTTCGGTCGGGCCGGTCTTGTCGAAGTTGAGTCCCCAATGGGCGATGTCGCCGTGATGGCCCATCCAATCGATGAGCTGGCCGGCGCCATAGTTGTAGTGCCAGCGCCAGTTCATGTGGACGCGGCCTTCGATATAAGGCAACATTTCCGCCGGGCCAGTCCAGCGGTCATAATCCAGTTCCGGCGGGGGCTGGCTCACCTGCATCTTGTCGGAGGTCTTCTTGAAATCCACATGCCCGGCAGGAAGTCCAACCTGGACCTCTGTCACTTTTCCGATCAGTCCGTTGCGGACGATCTCGGCGGCCTTGTGGAAATTGCCAACCGAGCGTTGCCAGGAACCGGTCTGCCAGATGCGTTTGTTCTTCTGCACCGCTTTCACGATCGCGCGTTGCTCGACAATGGTGCGGGCCAGCGGCTTCTCTCCATAGATGTCCTTCTTCGCGTTCGCCGCATCAATGGACATGACCGCGTGCCAATGGTCGGGCACGGCGAGCATCACGGCGTCAAGGTCGGTGCGCGCGAACATCTCGCGATAGTCGTGGTAGGCCTTGCAGTCGGAGTTGCCGTAATGCTTGTTGATGGCGTCCACTGCCTTCTGCAAGGGGCGTTTGTCGAGGTCGCACGCAGCGACGACCTGGCAGTCCTTGTTGCCCATCAGTCCGCTAGTGTTGCCGGGGCCCATCATGCCCCAGCCGACGATGCCAACGACGATACGCTCCGAGGGCGCGACGGCGCCGCCGCGGCCCAGCGCGCTGGCAGGAATAAACGCCGGCGCGGCAATAGCGGCGGCGGTCGTGGCGATGAATTGACGGCGCGAGATTCCGGCAGAGGCGGCGGTGGGTTTCATAATGCAAAGATTCATGACGCACCGCTCACGGAAGGCGAGAAAAAAATCTCAGCGTGGCGGATTAGCCGTACGATGCAGTTGAAAGAGGTGGTGCGACCGTCTCGGTCGCTCCAGTCGGCGTCCCGCCGACTGGTTTGGGTGTTAGTCAGACTATCACTCAATGGTGCGTTCGCGTGGCACTCGAATGTTTTCGGTGGGACGCCGAAAACACCAGGCGAGACGCCTGGGCCACCCGAACCAATTGCATCGTTACGCTAAGGCTGGCGCGGCGTGACCACCCGATAGTAACGATTGGTGCTGAAGCCTGCATCGACGACCGTTTCCTGGCGATTGGCCGGCCGCGCAACCACGCTGGTCAGCCGCAACCACGGGCCTGCAGCAAGGCCGTCGGCGTATTCGATGGCGTAGGTTTTGTTGGAGACCGCCCCGAAGGTCAACGTCGCGCCCGCGCCAGCAGTGATGGAATCAATCTTCAGATAACTCTGGTTGTCGGCGGGATCGGTGCCGGCAACGTATTCGGCGTAATTGCTCATGGTGTCGCCGTCAAGATCGAGCGCCGCGTCCGCCGCGTTGTTGGTGGACAGACCAAGTCCTTCCTCAACCACATCGGGAATGCCATCGCGGTCGAGATCGGCAAGGATGGTGTTCGTGTAAACCATCAGCAGGCCGGGCGCGTTGTTCGCGTCGTTGTAAACGACCAGGCGCATGGTGTAGTTGCTGGACAGGATGTTGTTCGTCAGGATCAATCCGACCGCGGTACTGTTGAGAGTTATGAAGGTGCGGCGCAGGACGTTATTATTGCTGGCGATGATGACGGAACCGCGGCGCCAACTGTAACCGAACGGCGGGGGATGACCGTTCACTTCGACGCTGCTGGTAAAGTCGCTGCCAGCGGCGATGGCCTGGCCTAAGGGCGCCTGCACAACCGTGGGCGTAATCCAGGGGGTCAGTCGCGCACCCGCCGTTTCGACTGTATCTACCGTGTCCGAGATGGCGCAGGAATAGAATCCCTCGTTCTCGAGCTGGACATTGTTAACCGTGTAGGAGGGGCCGGTCGCGCCGGGGATGTCCGCGCCGTTGAAACGCCACTGGTAGCTGACGGCGGAATTGATGCTGGAGCCGGCGGTGGTGAAGGTGACGTTGGTGCTGGGCGCGGACTGCGGGTCCGGCCGGATGCGCACCTGGCGATTGGTGGGCTGGAGGACGATGCTGGGCGGGTACAGCACGGAGATTTGCGCGTCGGCGCTTTGCACGCTGCCGGCTGAGTTGAAAACGACGACGCTGTACGTGCCGGCCTGGTCGGCTTGCAGGATGGGAATGCTCAATACCTGACCGTTGGCACCGTAAAGGTTCTGGTTGTTGAAGCGCCATTGGTAGAAGAACGGCGGCGTGCCGGCAACGGTCACGCTCAAACTGGCGGGGCGCCCGACGATGGCGGTGACGTTGGCCGGCTGGCTGGTGATGCTCGGCGGCGTGCCGCCGGGAACGTGCGGCCGTCCGGCGGAGGGGCCGACTGCGATCCAGTTGATGGGATCATTTCCATAGGCGGAAGTGTTGATGCGTTGCAACGAGGGCACGTTGCCGTCGGCTTCCACCGGCCAGGGCGCGGTGTCCGAGTATTCCACGCGGTCCACGCGGATGTAGGGCACGTCGCCGCCCTCCGGGTTGTCAGGCCGTTCGAGGCGGATGTCGTCACTGGAATTGTCGAGCTGTCCGCGGTACGGGCCATAGACGGGCACATTGACGGGCACGTCGTAGCGAGCGCGGAAGGCGGCCAGCTTGCGCACCTCCTGCGTGTTGAAGCTGACCAGCAGCAGCAGACCATCCGCAGGCAGAACCACGCCGGACGGAAAATCGTATTCGACGGCCTCGCGCAGACGCCAGGTGTCGGCGGGTGAATTGGGGTTGAACAGCGGCACGGGCGCGCCGGAGATGTTTCGTAGTTCAATGTATTCGTCTTCATCGTTGTCCGTGCCGTCGGGGAAGTCCAACGGGTGATACATGATCTCGGAGATGACCACCGGCCCGGTCCGAGGACCGGCGTTCTGCGCGCCGAGGCTGGTGGCGGTCTGCGCCACGAAGTGGACCCGGCCCGCGCTGTTCGTGTAACGGCCCAGGCTCACACCGTTGGCCGACGCGCCGAAGTCTTCTCCAAACACGTAGCCGGTGAGATTGGCGTTCGCGTCGCCGGAAAACAGCCAGATGTCGTCACCCTGCGAACTCACGGCGAAGGGCACGAGCGCCGTGGCGGGGTTGTTGAACAGATTGGCATCGAAAGAAACCTGGCCGCCAGCGGGAATCATCGTCCCGCTGGGGATGCGATATTTTTTCGGCACGTCGAAATCGTCCGAGAGGAACCAGCCGCCGATGTTCACGTCGCCTGCGGTGGGATTGTGCAGTTCGATGGCATCGACCTGCGGCAGGCTGGTGTGGGCTAGGACTTCGTTGACCACGATATTGGCGAAGGCCGGCGCGGTGGGGTCCGGCTGGCCGGGCGCGCCGTTCAGCGAGCCATTCGGACGCCAGCCTTCCTTGCGCGTCCATTCGCCGGTGTCGGCCGCTTCATCCACTACCACCAGCGAGAAACCGGCGCCATCGGTGATGGGATACCAACTGTTGTTGTAAGTGAAGTCATGGATTTCTTCATTGGCGGCATCGACCAACTGGAGGCGTTCGCCTGCGTTGTCGAGGGTCAGCGCGTACTGGCCTGCGACGTTGGCGGCGCCATAACGGGCCGTGAACGCGGCAAGGTTCTTCACGATCAGCACACGCGCTCCCGGAGCAAGGCTCGTCGCGGCGCTGCCCGTGAAGTCAAACGTGATGCCGTTGATGAACCGCACGCCGGCCAGGCTGATGGTGGTGCTGGCGGAAATGTTCTTCAATTCGACGTATTCAAACTCCTGCGCGTCATTCGTATTCCCGGCCAGGGCGGACGGGCTGTACATGATTTCCGTGATACGCAGGAACTGCTGCGGACCGCTGGGATTGCCCGTGTAGAAATTGGTATAGACCAGCCGCCCGCTGTTGTCCGTGATGGTGATCGGTTCACCTCGCGCGGAGAGCTGCCCCTGGTAAGGGCCGACAACGAACAGCCCCATCCCACCGCGCGGCGCCGTGGCGCGGTTGCGGAACGCCCGGGTGTTCGGCGACACGTAGAGCACGCTGTTGGAAGGCATCACCGTGCCGCCCTTGAAGGTGAACTCAACTCCACCGGCCAGCTTCCAGCCGGAGAGATCCACCGCGTAGGGATTGCCATTGGTCAGGCAGAGGAACTCCTCGCCCTGGTTCGCACTGGAGGGGTTGAACTCGATTTGGGTCACCGTCACGACCGTGTTGCTCGGTTGAGTGAGCGGGATGCCGGCGTTGTTGGCGTTGGCGATACCGATGGCCCGCGCCGTGTTGGTGATCGAATGCGTGGCATACCAATGCCGGCGGCGCGGGATGACGTACTGATTAATGATGTCGGTCAGATGATTGGTCATCCACACGTTCGTGCCATAGCAATACGGGCCGTTGGCGGCGCCGGGGTTGGCTTCCCATCCCCAACGCAGGCGGTCGAGGATTGATTCGGCGTGGACCAGGTTGGAGAAGGACAGGAACTTCTGCTCCATTGTGTAAGCCGACGGATGAAGGCCCGGCGGCAAAACGAAGTTGTCGAGCAACGAGCGCATGCGGCGCAGCAGCATTTCGCGCGTGGCGGGGATGCGGACAATCGAATCGTAGAGCCGGTTCCAATTGGCGCCGCCCGCAGTAGGCAGGACGGTCTGGCCGCCATAGAGCGGATGGCTCTTGAAATTGTCGTTGGTGGCGATGATGGCGTTGAAGTTGGCCAGACTGTCACCGCAATAGAGCTGGCCCCAGGAGACGTTCATGTCGAAGGGAATGACGCGCCACAACTGGTCACCTTCCGTGTCGCGGTAAATCGTCATGTTGGCCCACACATCGTCCGCTTCGGTGACCCAGCGGGCGACGGTGAGGTAGTTGATGACGTTGGGCACGTCGAGCATGTCGAAGACGTTCGTTGCGCGCGTGGCAAGGTTTTGCGATTCATTGATGCCGTTGGCCAAAGCGAGGTAATCAGAGCGGTCTTCGAACAAGCGGGTCCGCTTCTCGAACCCACCGGTACTTTCGAAGGTAGGCCGCAATTGCCCGACGGCTTTGTAGAGAGCGCCGTGAGGCTCGTAGCCCAGCCGCTCCAGTTGCTCAATGCCCATTACGTCAGAGTGCAGAGCCAGTTGGTAGAACACGCCGTTGTTCTGCAACCGCACCGGATACTCGAAGGGCGAAGGCACGCCCATCGCGTCCGCCAGCCAGAAACAAAACGCCTGGCGCATATAGGCCGGGTCCGCCGATTCACCGAGGAACGACGTGTCACCGATGCGCGGATAACCAGGCAGGTGCCGGAACCGATGATCGCGGTTGAACTCGATGCGGTGCGCTTTCTTGCGGAATCCCGCCGAGGTGTTGCCGCGCAGTTCGATGCGGACGTTGTCGTAAAATTCGCCGTCGTAAAACACCGCGCACCGCGCCCCACCCTCCCCGTCGGCGGCGCCCTGATCGGTGGGATTGATAAAGAGATGGTAGATCGGCAGTTTGCTGACGACGTTGGTCGGGTCAACAATCGTGCCGAGGTACTGCTCGGAATTGGTGGGGCTATAGAAGAGGGGCCACTTGGCGGAAGCCCCCAGCGTGTCCGAGGCCGTGACGAGATAGCGGATCATCTGCCCGTTGGTCGAGGCGCTCGCCGGAATCAGCGCGCTCCACAAGCCATCGCCTGCCGCCAAATCGCCGTCGGTCCCGCTGTCGTTCATGGGCACGCTGACTTCGTTCGCGTACATGATCCGGTAGCGCAGCGTCACGCCGCCAATCGCGCCGAACGTGGGCGTCACGCGCGCGGACACGCGCACATCTTCCGAGTCGATAGGCACATTCGGGATGTGAGTGACCTCCGCGATGGCAGGCCCGGTGTTGGTGGTGCCGCCGGTGTTGGCGGCGCCCGGGGTGGGTTGCGTAAAGTATAGTCCGGCCGAACTGTCCACTGGCACGCTCGTCGCGACCAATTCCGGGAGGACGAGAAATGTGGGATCGCCTGCGGAAAGGTTTAGCCCCTGAAGGGCGAGGACGTTGGCCCCAGTGCGCAGAACGGTGGCTGGATTGCCAAGGGTCGTGCTGTCCGCCAACGAGGCTGAGTGAGTGGCCGTTGCCGCCGAGTCCCAGGAAAGCGTTTCGGGCGCGTTGACCGTAGCAATCAACTGGCCGTTAAGCCACGCCGCAAACCCGTCGTTGTGACGCACGCGGAGCGTCAGCAAACTGAAGGCGGCGGGATCCGCCACGTTGAATGGAATGCGGACGAAGGCCGAGCTGTTGATATTGGGCATTTCACCCTCGATGTTGGTGCCGATGTCAGTGACCGGAATCCCGCCATCGCCCGCAGCCATCTCGCCGACCTCCGCGGAATCGAGCGATTTGTTGTAGAAACGGAAGTCATCGAGCAGACCCTGATACTTGCGGAACGCCGCTTCGTGCGAGCGTCCGAGTTCCAGCGATGAAGCCGTTGGCCAGGTCCAGCCTCGCGTGTTGGCAACGGACACTTCCTGGACTCCGTCGATAAATATCCGCGCGAACCCTGTCGTGGCGTGCTGGTCGTACACCACCGCGATGTGGTGCCATCGGTCGTCGCTCGGAGAGGAAACGGTCGTGGCCGAAGCAGCCACATTACCGTTGGTGTAGGCGATGAATTGCAAACGGCCGTCGGGGTTTTGGAAGATCAAGCCCCCCGAGATTAAAAAACTGGCCGAAATGGTCTCCCGATCAAACACCACGGCCGGCCCCTGGGCGGGACCGAAGAAACCAAACGAGCGCATCCAGAATGAAATGGTGCCGCGCGCGGCGTTGAAGGCGGTGTTGGCCGGCAGCGTGATTTGATCGTTTTCCGGCGCGACAAACTGCATGACACCCGCGCGTGCCACGGGATTCGCCGCCTGGTCGGTCGAATTCGCGAGCCATGTCGCGCCCGCAACACCGGCTGCGTTGGCGCCGTTGATTGGCGCGCCGATGGGTTTGGTGTCGGCGAGGACGGTGCCCGCGGGGGCCGCGTCGAAGTTAAGCCGCACCATCAACGACGACGTCGCCACCAGGCTCGGCGCGCCGTTGGCCGAAAAGCCGATGCCGGTCGGCCCGCTACGCCATCCGCTGTCGTTAAAAGGTTCGTTGCCGCCTTTCCACGCATCGCCCAGCGCGCTGCCGCCGTTGCCCGCCGTGGGCACCAGCGCACGCGCGGCCACGCCCGGCGCCACCAGACTTGTATTGCTGGAAACCAGGCCGATGCCGAAGGAGACGTTTGGCACCTGGAACGGATACCGCGGCGAAAAGGCCGAAGCGACGGTTGTTCCGTCCGGTTCGATCAGCGCCAGGAATTCCCCGTCTGGATCGAGCCGGAAATTGGTGTGCAACGGCCGGCCAGGCGTCCGCCGATCTTTGTTCGATGCGAAGACCACCATGTAGGCGCCGACATTCAAGTTGGTGGCGGGGAAGCGCCATTTCCGCAAATTGCCCGGGCTGTCGGTCAGTGACCAGTCCAGGAGATTCACTGCGGCGGAGCCGACGTTACGGATTTCGATCCAGTCTTCCGAGTCCCCGTCTTCGTCGAACAAGCTCCGGGTGTTGTCAGACATGAACTCGGAAATCACGACGGAACTGGCGGCGTTAACCGGGAATTGAGACGCAAGAAGGCAGGCGAAGGCGACAAACAACAGTCTTTTCATAAGATGTCCGGGTTGCGTAACGACCATGTCACAAAACGCCGGGGAATGAAACAGCAATTTTCCAGAATGGGAAAAAAGGGCAGGCATCCCCAGCCCTCCTGAAAAACAGTTATTTTCTCTCCATCCGCTCGCGGGCGGCTTCGAGGATTTTGCGCTCGCGTTCGGTCAGGCTGTGGATGCCGTGGGCGGAGATTTTTTCGAGGATGGGATCGACCTCCCGGCTTATGAAGTCACCGCGCACCGGCGGCACGGGCGCTCGGGCGTCATCACGCTCGGAGCCGGACGCTTTTGGGAAGCGCACTTTCACGAGTGGCTCGGATCGACGCAGCCGCCAGCGAGGCAGACGCCACGAGAACTGCCGATCATGCCAGCCGAACCGGACGAACCCGGCGCCGAAAAGGAGCCCTCCCAGATGGGCGGTATGTGCAATGAACGGATCGCTCGGCACCATGGTAAAGAACAGCGCGATCCCTGTGGCAATGATCAGCAGCACGCGCGCTTTGAGGGGAATCACGAAGCAAACCAGAATTTCCTCATCCGGCGCGCAGACACAGAAGGCCGCGAGCAACCCGCAAACGCCGGCCGACGCCCCGACAACCCGGTGGCCAAAGTAGGAAGGGAACCACCAGGCCATGGCGGCCTGGAGCAGGCCGCCAAAAATGCCGGCCAGGAAATAAAGGCTTAACATGCGGCGCCAGCCGAAGCGCCCCTCGCAGAAGCGTCCAAAAAAGTAGATGCAAAGGAGGTTGAAGATCAAATGCCACAGTCCGCCGTGCAGGAACTGAAAGGTCAGCAGTTGCCAGATGTATCCTTTGGCCAATCCTCCGGTGCTGAGGGCGGCATACTCAACCACGGGCCAGCGGAGGTAAACTTTGTTAATCTCCTGAAACGCGAACGCCGCCGTAATTGCGATCATCAACACCGCAAATATCGGAAGACGGAACGGGGACCGGTCCTCGTCGCGCATGTAATACCGATCGGACAACGCCATGATGTCGGAAAATTAGTCTTCTGCTTCCCAATTGGCAACGCGCATCTTCCGCCGCGAGGCCAAAACCGCCACAGGCCTACTCGACGCCGCTGAAGGAATCCTCGACAGGTTTGGAAGAGGCTTGAGGACGCAAGCGCTTTGGTTTGATTTGACCGTGGCCAAAGGTTAGCGTCGTGACCGTGCTCCCGCAATGTCATCGTCGCCTCCGTCACGCGAACAGGAACTGCTGGACCTTCTGGCGCGAGGCTACCTTTACAAGGAAATCGCCGATGCCATGAAGATCAGCGTGGGCACGGTGAACACCTACATCCGGCGCATCTACGAGAAACTGCACGTCCGCTCCCGCGCCCAGGCGGTGGCCAAATCCCGCCCGCAATTCATGCCCGAGGGGCGGCCCGGCCGATCCGCCTGAATACCACTTCCGATTGTCGTGTTGTGAGTATCGGCAGGCATTTCTCCTGTCCTGTGTTTTAACGACATGACAGTAACGAAAGTGCTGCCAGACTGGCGGCCATTAAACCCTTGGCCATTATGGGCGTGTCCTCTCATCGCCGGCGCCGCCTGGTACATGCGAAGTATCGCCAAGCCTTGGCCGGCGGGGATCCCGCTGCGCCCGCCCGACGGGTGGCCTTGGCTTTTCCTCCGCATTGGTCGGAAACGACCTCACGCATGAATGCGGAGGGTTGGGAACAAACGGGGAGGCCGGCGTGGGTCGCCGGCCTCCTTTCCCTCGCAGTATTCTTTGCCCCAGGGCGAATCCAGCCGCCCCTGAGATCGTCCAAGATGGAATCCGTGAACACCGACAAATCAAATCAAGAAACCCTATGAGTACCCCTGGGCAGTTCTCTCGACTCAATCTGACGCTGGCCGGTCTGTTGGCCGCGATGCTCTTCACTTCCGCAATAACGCGCATCCAGGCCGGTGAAGTGCAAATCCTCAACTCCAACTTCGATGACCTGGCCCCTTCCCCGGCGTGGGCCTGGGAAAACTGGTCCCGCCCCGGCAGCACGGTCACGTACGATGCCGCTCTCAACGCCGCCGGCGGCGCCGCAGGTTCCGGCTCGCTTCGTATCAGCGGTCCTTTTGACCCGGCGAACACCGGTTGGCAGGAAGCGGTATTCACGCTCGACATCACCGACTTCGATCCGAGCTTGTTACACAGCCTCAGCTTCGACGTGAAGGTTGACCCGGCTTCCATTCCACGCGCGGCGGGTGATTACGGCAACATTCAGGTGATCCTGCGCCAGGGCAACAACTGGGAATGGCGGCAGCAGACGATGATTCCTTTGACCAGTACCTCGTGGCGACGTGTAACCGTTCTGCTGGCCAGTGGCGAGCAACCCATCAATGACATCCGCGCCATTACCGTTCGAATCGCGCAAAACGGCATGGCCGGCACCGTGACGGCCAACATCGACAACATCGCGTTCACGGAGGAAATCACTTTCGATAACTTCGACGACGGGAACATCGACGGGTGGACCGCCACCTGGGGGACCACGCCTGAGGTGACTTACAGTCCTTTGGACCGGTACGGGCGGGAAACCTCCGGGTCGCTCCGCGTGGCCGGAACTTTCACGCCATCGACCTCCTGGCAGCAGGCCGTGGTCACAGTCCCGTTCCCCGCACCAGTCGATGCGGCGGCGCTCTACACGCACATCAACGTGGACGTGAAGGTGGATCCCGGTTCCACCTTGAGCAGCGGCAACAATTACGGCTTGTTCGAGATCAAGACCCCTTCAGGCAGCCCCACGCTCGGCGGCGCCCAGCTCACTTCGACGGAGTGGACGCATTTCTCCTTTGAGCTTGCTCCTGGCATTGGCAGCCTCAACGGCCTGATCATCCAATTGGGCGGCGGAGATTTTCTGGGACCCATCACCTACAACCTCGACAACCTTTCCTGGACCAAGCGGCTCGCTCCGCCGCCGCCGCCAACGTTGAGCATCCAGAAGGCTGCGGGCGGCTTGAACCTGGTGCATACCTCCACGGACCAATACGGCCGCCACAACATTTACAGCGCGGACAGCTCGGCGCTTGGTTTCTATGACCAGTTTGATCCGGTCTCGTATTCGTTCACCATTCAGAGTTTCCCTGACGCTGCGGCGTTCCCCGGCTTTCAAACGCACATGTTCCTGGTTCCCGGCGGAGGCGGCAGCGAAACTTCGCCGGATTGGAACCAGCCAAACATTATTTTCCTGGACGTGAGAGCCGGGGCGAACGGGAGCGGCAGTTGCACGTTCCGTTGGAAGACAAACCAGGCCAATGGCAACTCGCAGCTCTACGCGGGCGGTTTGCCGGTCGTCAACAGCACCACCGTGCGGGGAACCTGGACGCTCAGGGCCAGCGGGAACACGCATTTTGTGATGACGGCTCCCGACGGCACGAGCACTTCTCTTGATCTGTCGCCTGAAGCCGCGGCGGCGTTTTCCGGCGCGCTGAGGTTCTACGTCGGCGTGCAGGGCAATAGTCCCAACAACATCGGCCAGAGGATGCGGCTGGGTGGCATCCGCATTACCAAAGGCGAGACGGACGACACCGTGTTGCTGGAAGACACCTTTTCGGGCGACGCGCTCGACACGACGAAGTGGGTAGCCAACGCCACCGCGGGCGGCGTGCAGTTCCTGCGCGCGGCTGATGCCGGATTTCTGCTGACGTGGGGACTGCCAGACGACGGCTTTTCGCTTCAATGGAGGGACTCGCTTGGCGACGATGCGTTCGTGAATTGGACGCCTGTTTCCGCAGCGCCGTATGCGCTAGGTCCTCTGCGCCGCCAGGTGCAAGTGCCGCCCAGCGAACTGCTGGATTTCAATCAGGCCTTCTTCCGTTTGATCAAGCCGTAGCCACTGGGCCGCACAGGCGTTTCACTCAGAACCATCGTAACAGTTCGCCGCTCCTCGCCAGCTGGGAGCGGCGATTTGGGTTTCTCCCGGAAAGTTTGCAGAAAGACCGAAGCTCTCGTCCGTTCAAACAAGCGCGGTTGGCCGCGGTGACTTGACGATGATGGTGCCCGCGATTTTGTCGTGCCAGGATTGCTTGTCCCGGCTCCAGCCAGCCCAGAAGAATCCAAGGCCAAGCGCCGCGGCGGAAAAGAAAGCGCCGAGGAGCCGCACCAGCGCCACGGCGAAATTTATCGGCTGGCCATCCGTCCGCACAATCTTCAGTCCAAAAACAATTCCACCGACGGTAGTGCCTCGCCATGACCAAAGGACGAGATGATAAACCACCCATGCGAGCAGGAACCAACGGGCCTGGTGAAATACCACCGTCATGACCATGCCCACCAGCATCAGATCCAGCCCGGTCGCCAGCGTGCGCAGCCAGAAGCCGGCGCGCGGGAGCAAGACGGACGCTTCCGGAGCATCGAGATAAGGCGGGGCTCCAACCGCCGCCGCGCCAGGTGAAGCCGCGACCTCCGCCGTGACGGATGCGGAAGGGGAGCGCTTGAAGACCGCCAGCAGCACCGCTCCCATGCCCAACGTTGCCACAGCGCCCCACACCAGAAATCCCAACACTGGCACGGTATAGAGCAGGCAGAACAGCAGCGCGCCTGCGAACAGAGCAACCAGCGGCTTCTGCAACATCGCCCAACCAAGCTGCGCGCCCATCTGTTGGCCAGCGTAGCGATAGACCGCCACCTTGCCAAAAAGAAATGCCGCCACCAGTCCGCAGACCAGGAATGGAACGAGGATCAATCCGACCACGGTGATCGCCAAAAGCAGAAAGAGCGGGCCGGCCAGAGCGAAGGCCAGCAGGCCGGCAAACAACGAGTTGCCCGGCTTCTCCTCAAGCACAGCCACCGTGGTTTGAATCTGGCGCGGGAACAAAACCGCAATCACGAGGTAAAGCATCAGGGCGATGGCCGCCAGCACCCAACTCCAGGCATATTGGTGTGGCAGCGGCCGGGCGAACACCAAACCGGAATGGAACCATTGCACAGGCCATTTGACCCAGCTCATGTGCGCAAGAAACTCGTCAATGCTGGGAATGACTACGCGATCACCGCGAATGCGCGCGGACGGGTCCGCGTCGAGCGTTCCGCCCATCACCACCAGGTCGCCGCGAACGACCGCTTCAGGGCCAAGCCTGGCCCGGCCCATCAGCACGACAAGATCGCCGGACACGGTGCCTTCAATCGTTGCGGATCCGCCAATGACCACGACGTCACGGGCTGTTTCGCCCTTATTCACTACAATGTCATTGCCCGTGAGATTGCCCAGCGAACGGCTGCGTGTCCGGTTTGGGGAAGGAACATTGGATTCCTCAGTGTTTGTCGCGTCGGCCGGCCGTTCGATTGGCGGTTGCTGCGCCTGCCCGCGACTTGGACAGGGAGCCAGCCAATCCAAAGTGAGCGCGCAGAGCAGACAAAGAATTCGTAGGTTCATGAGGGCGGTCTAAGCGCGTTTCAAGGCGTAGCGGACGCAAACAGTGCCCAGGCCAAGGCAGGTGAGGTAAAGCAAGCCGACGAGGATCGCAGCGTAAAGAATCAGTGGCTGGCCCAATTTCTCCACCACCGATTTGAGGGCGTTCAGAACAGTGAGAATGGTGTCCCAGAGATTCGTGGCCGGGCCAAGGCGTTCCACCACCTGCTGCGAATAGGTGGTGACACTGTGATCCAGCACCACCCCGCCACTGCTGAACACGCCGACGATGGCGAGCGCGAGCAAAAGAAAGGCGGCCTTCGCCGTGAGCGGCCAATCCCACCACGCCCGTTGCCACCACGGCAATCCGCCGCGGGCGGCGATGGCTGACATGACATTTGACAGGAGCGAAGAAGGCGCAGGCAGCGGCGGAAGTCGTTTCAACTCCGCGTCGATAAGCGATTCGAGTTTGGGATCGAATTCCGGTTTCATGGTTCGTCAGGTTGCGGGCCGCTGCGAAGGTTCGTCGAAACGGTCGCCGGCCGCCAGCCTTGGTTGCAGATAGCGCTTCAGCGCGAGGCGCCCGCGATGGATGTCGGTCTTCACTTTGCTGAGCGACACCCCGAGTTTGCCGGCAATGTCCTCGTACGGCATTTCTTCAAAATGGAACAGCACCAGCGGCACGCGTTGCGCGTCGGGCAGTTTGTGCAGCGCCGCCTCCAGCAACTGCCGCCGGTCGGCCTCGTCCAGTCCCGATTCGAGTTTCTCCGGCGCGGCCAGTGTGTCGGAGAACTCGGTCTCGTCTTCCTCCGAACGCATTTCGGAGAAGAAGCGCCAGCGGTTGCGGTAGCGCGTGAGGTGGTTCAAGCACAGGTTCGTCGTCACCGTCTTCAGCCACCCGCCGACCGACTGGCTCTGCGCAAGGGTGCCAAAGGCTTCGTAAGCCTTGAGGAATACCGTCTGCGCGATGTCCTGGGCATCGGTGGGATTGCCCAGCATCCGCATCGCGGTGCCGTAAACCATGTCCTGGTAGTTCTTCATGAACCCCTCAAACTTTTCCAGTTCTGTCATGATGGCCCCGACCGGTCAGGAGCATCTTAGGCGAAGAACACGGCCTGCTGCGAGAAAGTTACGGGGAATTTCTCAGGCCCAAGACACGCTTTTCAAAACAAAGTGAGGCAATCGATTCATCCTTTTCCCACACGGATGAAACAGGTTGCCCATGCATTCCGCAGTTGGCGCTAATGAGTGACGCCAATTCTCTATTTCGGCTTGCCTAAAGGCGACTTCTTATCCAAGGTCAACGTGTTCCATAAGCTCACTTTGGACCTCAATCCGTCGTTTCTTGATGAGAACAGCCCGTTCTACATTTCCGTGGCACCCCTGGGTTTGTTTGGCCGTGTGGCGCCGCGTGCCTTCGCTTGGTCTCGGGCTGGGACTCCTTGCCCTCGTCAGCACAGCGCAAGCCGAAACGTTTTTCACCACAAACTCGGCTTGGAAAATCTTCAAAGGGCGATCCGAAGCTTCGTCGCCCGATACGACCGCGTGGCGGCAAATTGCTTTCAACGACGACGCCTGGGCCAACGCACCGTCCCCCATCTTCTACTCGACGGCTGCGACGGAGCCTCCGTTTTTCAGCGGCGGCGCGTTCAATGGAACGATGCTCACGGACATGCAGTTCACATACTCCTGCGTGTTTATGCGCAAGAGCTTTGGGGTCTCAAATGCCGCGGCAGTGGCGGAGATGAATTTCACCACGGCCTGTGATGATGGGTTGATCGCCTGGATCAATGGCGTGGAAGTCGCGCGTCAGAACGTGTCGTCGGGCAACTTGCCGTTCAACAGTTTCGCGCTCAACTCGCCGGCGGAGCCAATGCCATTTTTCAGTTATCTGATCACGAACACTCCCACTCTGCTGGTGAACGGCACCAATGTGTTCGCGGTGCAGGCGTTTAACCGCTCGCTCGATAGCAGCGATTTCGGCTTCATGGCCAGGCTGAGTTCCGTGGCCGATGATGAACCGCCTTCGGTCGTTGCCCTCAATCCGCCAGCAGACGCCACCGTGCGCAGCCTGACGCAAATTCAGGTCATCTTCGGCGAGGCCGTGACAGGCGTGGACGCAGCGGACTTGCGCATCAATGGATCACCGGCCACCGGACTCACTGTCGGGGCACCGGACAGATATTTGTTCACGTTCACGCAACCGGCAACCGGCGTCGTCACGGTGGCATGGGCGATGGGGCATGGAATTCTGGATCAGGCGATGAATCTCTTCGGCGGCGGAAGTTGGAGTTATTTGCTGGATACCAACGGCACGCTGGGAACGGTCGCCATCACCGAATTCATGGCCGCCAATGCGAGGACGTTGCTCGACGAAAACGGTGAAAGCTCGGACTGGATTGAGCTTTTCAATCCAGGCACCGCAGTGTCGCTCGATGGCTGGTTCCTCACGGATGACGCGGCGAATCTCACCAAATGGCGTCTCCCCGACATGGACCTTGCCGCCAACGGTTATCTGATCGTTTTCGCGTCGGAAAAAGATCGTCGTGTTCCGGGCGCGCCGCTGCACACGAATTTCAAGCTCGATCAAGCCGGCGGCTATCTCGCGCTCGTGCGGCCCGACGGCGTGACCATTGCCAGCCAGTTTGCCTACGGCGATCAACGCACAGACGTGTCGTACGGCAGTCGAGGAACCGGGACGCTGAATTATTTCACTTCGCCCACGCCCGGTACACCCAACGGCGTTGGCAAGTTGGGGTTTGTGAACGACACGCACTTCGAGCCGGATCGCGGCGTTTATTTCGCTCCCTTCGACGTGCATCTATGGGTCAACACACCCGGCGCGACCCTGGTTTACACCACAAACGGCACGGTGCCCTCGCTGGCAAACGGCGTGGTGGCTCCCGGCACGAACGCCACCATTCGCATCACCACGACGACGTTGCTGCGCGCGGCGGCGTTCAAGAACGAATACGAATCCAGCGGCGTCGATACGCACAGCTACATTTTTCCAGCGCACGTCGCGAGTCAGACGCGCCCGCCCGGCGTTGGCCCGACCTGGCCGGGAAATTACCCGGCGGACTTCGACATGGACGCGCGCGTGATTAACAACGCATCGCTGGGTTACGGCCTCACCAACGCGCTGCTCGACATCCCATCCATCAGTATCGTGATGCCGCCGGCGGATTTATGGGACTATGCCAGCGGGTTGTACGCGAACCCACTCGTCGATATGGAACGGGTCGCCAGTGTTGAAATGCTGTTTCCGGCAACGCAGCCTGGCGTGCAGGAAGACGCAGGTTTCTCTTTGCGCGGGTATAGCTCCGAGGTCAAGAGCCTGACGCCAAAGCACAGCTTCACCTTGGTTTTCCGGAGGGATTACGGTGTCGGAAACCTGAGCTTCCCGGTTTTCCCCGACACCGAGGTGCGCGACTTCAACGGGCTGGTCTTGCGCGGGAACGTTCTCGACAGTTGGGCGAACTCCGAAATCGAATGGAACCACAATGTCGATGGCGAACTGCGCTGGTATCGCAATCGCGCCAGTTACGTGCGCGACCAGTGGATGCGCGACACCCAACTCGCCCAAGGCCACCCGGCCAGTCACGGCCGGTTTGTTCACGTCTATCTCAATGGCTCGTATTGGGGGCTATACAACCTGGACGAGCGCCTCGACGAACAGTTCGCGGCGCAATATCTCGGCGGCACGCCGGACGAATACGACGTGCTCGCCGATGAGGAGGCCAACAGCGGTGACTGGAACGCATGGAACCAGATGATGTCGCTGGCGGGCGCTGACCTGTCGAGTGACGCGAACTATCAGCGCCTCATGGGCAACCACGCGAACGGCACGCGCAATCCGGCTTATCCTGTTTTGGTGGATATGACCAACCTGGTGGACAACATGATTCTCCACATTTACGCGGGCGCGGACGACTGGCCGTGGCACAACTGGGTGGCCATTCGTCGCCGCACAGCCGACAGCACCGGATTCAAGTTCCTCGCCTGGGACCAGGAGATTTCCATCAACTCGCTGGTTAAGCAGCACACGGATCTAGGCTATCCTTACGCCGACGTGAGCAGCGCGTACACCCAGGTTTATGCCAGCTGCCGCTCCAACGCCGAGTTCCGGCAATTCTTTGCCGACCGAGTACAGCATAATCTCTTCAACACCGGCCCCCTCAGTGTCAGCAACAACATTGCGCGCTACGATGCGCGCGTGGCGGAGATCGACCGTGCCATCGTCGCCGAGTCCGCACGCTGGGGAGATTTCTTCCGGCCAGCCCAGCCTTATCTGCGCGAAGCCGAGTGGGTTGGCACCAACCAGTGGATGCGTCAGGTGTTCTTCCCCCAAAATCACTTCATCGCGCTAGCGCGATTTCGCAACGCAGCTCTCTTCCCGGCATTGAACGCGCCCGTTTTCAGCCAGTTCGGCGGGGCCGTGCCGGCTGGCTTTGCGTTGGCCATCACCAACCCAAACGGCGCCGGCACGCTCTACTTCACCACGACTGGCCTGGATCCGCGCCGTCCGGGCGGCAGCGTGGCTTCCGGTGCCCAGGTCTATTCGTCGCCGATCATCATCAATTCACCCGTACTGGTCCGTGCCCGGGTCCGAAGTGGCAGCGACTGGAGTGCGCTTGTCGAAACGGTGTTCTATCCCCCACAGGACCTCACTCAGCTTGCGCTCACCGAAATCATGTATAACCCACCCGGCATGGGCGCCATCGATGGCGACGAGTTTGAGTTTATCGAACTCAAGAACCGTGATGCCATCGCGCTCAACCTTTCGGGTCTCACGTTCGGCAGTGGCATCAACTTCACCTTCACCAACGGGACCGTGGTCGCTCCCGGCCAGTTCATCGTGTTGGTGCGCCATCCGACACAGTTTGCCGCCAGATATCCGGGGGTGGCCTTTCACGGCGTTTATCGTGGCCAGCTCGACAACGGCGGCGAACCCCTCACGCTGGCGCATCCAGTGGGCACGACAGTTCTCTCCGTGAACTACGACGATGCGGCGCCGTGGCCGGTGGTGCCCGACAACTTTGGACTTTCGCTGGTGCCCAGAAGCGCGAACACCTCGCAAGCTCCCGACAACGGCGCGAAATGGCGCGCGAGCGCTGGCACGGGCGGTTCGCCTGGCGCGGACGATCCCGAACCGGGCATTCCGCCCATTGTGATTAACGAGATTCTAACCCACACCGACTGGCCCCAGGTCGATACCATCGAATTGTTCAATCCGACTCTGGCGCCCGTGAACATCGGCGGCTGGTTTCTCACCGACGACGCCAGAACGCCGAAGAAGTATCGCATCCCCCTCGATACGACCATGCCAGCGCGTGGCTATTGGGTGGTGGACGCCACTCAATGGGGAACGAACGTCTTTGGCCTTTCTTCGCACGGAGACCAGCTTTATCTCCTGTCGGGAGACGCCAACACGAACCTGACCGGCTACAGCCACGGATTCCTTTTCGACGCCGCACCCAGCGGCGTTTCCTTCGGCCGCCACGTCAACAGCGTCGGCGACGAGCAGTTTCCAATGCAGACCGCGCTAACCTTGAGCAACGCCAATCTCGGCCCGGTCGTCGGGCCAGTGGTGATCAGCGAGATCATGTACAATCCCGCGTCGAACGGAGATGAGTTCGTCGAACTGCAAAACCTCACGTCAACCAACGTGCCCTTGTTCGACCCGGCGTATCCGTTGAACACCTGGAAGCTGGACGGTCTGGACTTCACGTTTCCAAGCAACATCGTGCTCGGCGCGCATGGTTACTTGCTGGTCGTGGCCACAAACCCGGCAAGCTTCCGCGACAGGTACAACGTCCCGACCAACGTGTTGGTTCTCGGTCCGTATTCGGGTTCTCTTCAAGACAGCGGCGAGCGGCTAAAACTTCAACGCCCCGATGCCCCCGACATCACGCCGACAAACCTCGTCGTGCCCTACATCTCGATCGATTCAGTTCGCTACAACGACAAGGCCCCGTGGCCCCCGGCCGCGGACGGCGGCGGGTCATCACTGCAACGCCTTTACGCCGCGCTTTACGGTGATGATCCCATCAACTGGCAGGCGGCCGATCCGACTCCCGGCCGATCCTTGCCAGACACCGATGGCGACGGCCTTCCGGACTGGTGGGAGATCGACAATGGCACAGATCGGCTTGCTCCGGACGCCGACCGCGATCCCGATGCAGACGCCCAGAGCAACTTTCAGGAATATCTCGCAGGCACCGCTCCGAACAGCGCCACCAGCGTGTTCCGAATTGCGGCGACCTTCCGGAACGAGACAGGGCACCTGGTTTTGCGTTTCAGCGGCGCGGTCAATCGCAGCTACACGGTTTATGCGGCAACCAATCTGGCCGCTCCCGTGATCTGGACACCGCTGGCGGTCGTGGCCCAAAATGACGATGACATCCTCAGCATCACGCTGCCTGTGCCCGATGGCGCGCAGCATTTTTTCCGGTTGGGATCGCCGTAATGTCCCACTCCTCTCAGTTTCCGCCACGCAGTTTGTTGATTGCCATGGATTACCGCTTCCGACGATGGCTCCCTGATCTTACACAGACATAGAAGCAAAAGATTTCCAGGGATTTGAAAGATTCATCTTTTTCGGTCGTTAAATCTTTCAGAGCACCTGTGTGTATGTGTTATGAAAGCGATCTTCTTTTGCTCTCGCTACGCTGTCATGCGTTGTTGTCATAGATCCCACCCTGTTGGCGCAGACGAGGCACTTCACTCGACAAGGCTGCTCCCGGAAGAGACCAGTCGCGCCGCCAGAAACACTTCCATCCTCGATCATCAACCCAAGAAAAATATGAGCACCACATACATCCTCCGGGCCGTCTCGTTGCTGCTGTTTAGCGTTGGCCTGCAACAGGCCGCTGGGCAAAGCACCGCCTTCACCTACCAGGGCCGGCTGACGGACAGCGGCAGTCCGGCCAACGGGTTCTATGAGATGCAGTTCAAGCTCTTTGACGCGCCGACCGACGGCAATCAGGTCGGCACATTCGTCAGCCTTGCGCCGGTGACCGTAAGCAACGGCCTGTTCACTGTGTCACTCGATTTCGGCGCCGCGGCCTTTATGGGGGCCGGCCGCTGGCTGGAGATCACGGTGAATCTCTTCGACAGCGACATGGTGCCCACCACGCTCCGCCCGCGCCAGCCGCTCTCGGCCACGCCTTACGCGCTGCACGCGGCCAATGCGGCCGGGTTGATGAGCTTTGTCAACGCGCCGCTCGACATCAAAGTGAACGGCGGGCGCGTGCTGCGGTTGGAGAATTATCCCAACCACAATCCAAATATCATCGGCGGGGCGCCGAACAACTCCGTCGCACCGGGTGTGTCCGGCGCGTTCATCGGTGGTGGTGAAGAAAATGCCATTAACGGAGCGACCACGCGGAACTCGTTCATCGCGGGCGGCAGAGATAATCGCATTGAGGCCGCCGGGGCCGGGGCGTCTCACTCGACCATTGGCGGCGGGGAGGAGAATCGCATCCGCGCGCCACGCGCGACCATCGCGGGCGGTGCGGAGAATCGGGTCGAGAGCATCGTCGGCACGATTGGCGGTGGCGGCGAGAATCTGATCGCCAGCGGTTCCCCTTGTGCAGTCATCGCCGGGGGTTGCGAAAACATCATCAGCAACGCGCCTAACGCCACGATCAGCGGCGGCGGCAATCACTTCGTCAGCGGTGCGGGCGCGACGGTGGGCGGCGGCGCTCGGAACGTCAGTGCAAGTAATTTTGACACGGTCGGCGGGGGTCGCGACAACACTGCCAGTGGCAGCGAAGCGACGGTGGGCGGAGGAGCGTTGAACGCCGGCAGCGGTCGTTTCGCGACGGTCGGGGGCGGGCAGGTCAACGTCAGCAGCGGTTCCTTCGCCACTGTCGGGGGAGGCACCGGGAACACCAGCAGCGGTGACGATGCCACCGTGGCGGGCGGCACGGGGAACGTCAGCAGCGGACGCGCGTCCACCATCGGCGGGGGCATTGGCAACGAGAGCGGCGATGTCTATGCGACGGTGGGCGGCGGATGGTTCAACAGCAGCCGGCACCAGTACGCGACTGTCGGCGGTGGCCAGGGCAACACGGCCAGTGGCCTGGCGGCGACGATCGGGGGCGGCGAAGCCAATTCAGTGGAAAGTACCCACGGAACGGTCGGTGGCGGCAGCAACAACCGCATTCCAATCAACACGCACTTGGCGACTATTGCCGGAGGCGCCCGCAATCTGGCTTCGGGAGGTGCCTCGACCATTGGCGGAGGCTACGGCCATCAGGCTGCGGGAACCTACTCAACCGTGGGCGGCGGCAACAACAACGTGGCTTCCGGAGTTTATGCGACGGTGGCGGGCGGGGCGATCAACTTCGCCACCGCTCGAGGCGCGTTCATCGGCGGCGGCGGTGGCGAGGACGAGGACGGCGCCAACTTCCCCAATTGGGCAACCGGACGCTGGAGCGTCGTCACAGCTGGCGCTGACAATTCTGCCGCGGCTGATCATTCGACGATAAGCGGCGGTGAGCAGAACCGCATTCTGACCGGCGCTTACCGCGGAGTCATCGCAGGCGGCGCACGCAATACCCTCCATCCCGATGCGCATGAATCTGTCATCGGCGGCGGCTCGGACAATCGCATCCACCAAAGCGCCTGGTGCACGATCGGCGGCGGCAACGACAACGTGATCGCGAGCAACGCCTTTTATGCAACGATGGCAGGCGGGCGTTCGCTCGTCATCGGCGAACGGGCCAACAACGCGACCATCGCGGGCGGTGATGCCAACACGATTGGGTCCGAGGCGGCTTATGCCAGCATCGGCGGGGGCGGGGGCAACAGAGTGGAGGCCGTGGCCAGTTACGCCACCGTCGCGGGCGGCGTGGGCAATCACATCGAGAGCTATGCTCACTCCGCGACGATCGCCGGTGGAGGCTACAGCGTCATTGAATCCAATGCCGCCCACGCCACTGTCGGTGGCGGCCTCCTAAACCGGATCGAGCCGCGGGCTTCCTACGCCACGATTCCCGGCGGCCAGAATGCGCGCGCCGCCAATTTCGGACAGATGGCCTACGCCTCTGGCAACTTTGCCCAGGCCGGCGACGCGCAAATCTCCAGTTACGTGCTCCGGCGCACCACGACCAACGGAACCACGACGGAGTTGATGCTCGATGGCGACGGCTACTTCGATGGCTCCGACTTTCTCGGACCGCCCTTCAATCGGATGCGCCTTCCCACAGGTGGACGGTGGTCGTTCGATGTTCTCGTCGTGGCTTCTGCGGACGATGGCACGACAGCGGGCTATCAGGTGCGCGGCGTCATCAAGCGCGTTGCCGATGCGACCAGTCTGGTCGGCGCGCCGAGTTCGACCCCGTTGGGCGTCAATTTGGCAGCGCTCCAGTGGACCGTGGCAATCGAAGCGGATGATACCCATGACGCGCTGGTCATCAAAGCCACAGGTGATGCGGCCAAGGTCGTGAGGTGGGTCGCGAACGTCCGCGTGGCCGAACTCGTTCATTGAAGTGAACACTTTGAACCGAAGGATAATTATGAAAACCAAAGCAGTCCGAACATTCATCACCATCCTGGCGTTACTCGGGGTCGTCCACCGGGCTGGAGCCCAAGGCACCGCCTTCACCTATCAGGGACATTTGACCCAAGGTGGCAGTCCGGCCAATGGGCTGTACGAAATGCAGTTCACCCTCTTCGATGCAGGGACCAACGGCAATCAGATAGGAGTGCCAGAGTTCGTCGAGCCGGTGGCAGTGAGCAATGGGCTGTTCACTGCTACGCTCGACTTTGGCGCTGCAGCCTTCATGGGCGCGGACCGCTGGCTGGAGATTTCAGTCACGGTCTTCGGCAGCGATCAGCCGGTGACGACGCTCAGCCCGCGTCAGCCGCTCATGCCCACGCCCTATGCGCTGCACGCACTCAACGCGGCCAACTTGATGAGCTTCGCCAACGCGCCGCTGGACATCAAAGTGAATGGTCAGCGCGTGTTGAGGCTGGAGCCGACCGCTGGCGCGCCCAACATCATAGGCGGCGCCTTCAACAACACGGTGGGTCCCTTCGTGGTCGGTGCCACGATCGCCGGTGGCCAGCAAAACACGAACAATGCCCAGTATTCGGTCATCGGTGGCGGGTCACTCAACTGGGCAGACGCGGATGGCCGCTCCGCAGTCATCGGCGGCGGCTATGGAAATTACACCGACGGCGATGTGGCAACCATCGCGGGCGGGCAACAGAATGCCGCGACGTACGATGGGGCGACTATTGGCGGCGGGGCCTTCAACAGCGCAGAGGATCAGTTCTCGACGGTGAGCGGGGGAGAGTCCAACACCAACCGGGCTCGCGGCGCCACCATCGGCGGGGGCAGCGCCAATGCCGTTGGCGGTGACTCGTCCTTCTCCACGATTGCGGGAGGAGAAAACAACACGATCGAGACGGAAACTTCTCACGCCACGGTCGCGGGCGGCAGATTCAACGCCATCGCCGCGGGCGCGCATCTCTCGTTTATTGGCGGCGGCAGCGCCAACCTGATAGCCGCGGGGGCATTTCAATCCACTCTTGGCGGTGGCGGCGAAAATGAAATCCAGGATGGCGCCTTTTATTCGACCATTGGAGGCGGCCTTGAGAACATCATCCGGCCAGGCGCGATCAGCTCCAGCATCGCCGGCGGGTTCCACAATCAAATCCAAACCAATGCCACTAACGGCACGATTGCCGGCGGAAACGGGAATGTGATCGCTCGAGGAGTCAGTCACGCCGCCATTGGCGGCGGTGGCAATCACCACGTCGCCGGCTACGGGGCCACGATAGCTGGTGGCGGTGGTTTCAATATCCAGGGAATGGCCGTCGGCAACCGCGCGGAGGGACGGTGGAGCACGATTGGCGGAGGCCAGGGTAACCAGGTGAGCGGTGAATCGGCGGCCATCGGTGGCGGACACGATAACATGAACGGCGCCCCATCAGCGGTCATTGCGGGCGGAGCGTTCAACGCCGCGACGGCGCTGGGCGCGGCGATTGGCGGAGGCCTGCAAAATAGCGCTGAAGCGGACGCGGCGGCTATTGGCGGCGGTTCGCGCAACCGTGCCAGCGGCTACGTCTCCAGCATCGCGGGCGGTTCCGCCAATCTTACCCTCGGCCCTTACGGCGCGGTAGGCGGTGGCCAGGGCAATGGCACGGACAACATCGCCGCGACCGTCGCCGGTGGCGAAGACAATCTTGCGCAGCAGTCCTACGCGGCAGTCGGAGGTGGACGCTTCAACCTCGCCGGGGGCTATGCCTCGGTCATTGCGGGCGGCGGCGGTCACGCTCCGATGAGCGATGACCCCGCGGGCAACAGTGCCGTCGGGGATTGGGCCGTGGTTAGCGGCGGTTTTGCGAATCGGGTCGAAGGAGAAATCGCGAACATTGGCGGCGGCGCTCGAAATACAATTCAGAGCAATGCCTCGCATTCGGTGATTGGCGGAGGTTCTCGAAACACCATTGAGCCCGACACCGACTTCGCGGTCATCGGCGGGGGCGATGGCAACATCATTCAACCCCAGGCAGACTCCGCGACGATTGGCGGCGGGAGCGACAACACGGTGCAGTTCAGCGCCGACTTCGCCACGATTCCCGGTGGCCGCCACAACAGCGCCACCAACTTTGCCTTTGCCGCCGGCCACCGCGCCAGGGCCAATCATACGGGCGCGTTTGTCTGGGGCGATTCGACGGACGCCGATATCGCTTCCACCAATGGCAACTCGATGACGTTGCGCGCCTCCGGCGGCGTGCGGATTTTTTCGGACAACACCGAGTCCGCCGGCGTATTCCTGGCGCCGGGCGGCACCGCATGGGGAATCCTTTCGGATCGCAACGCCAAGAAGAACGTCGAGCCTGTGGACGGACGCGCGGTGCTGGACAAACTGGAGCGCGTGCCGGTGCGACAATGGAATTACAAATGGGAAGCTAATGACGCCGTTCCGCACATCGGCCCGATGGCGCAGGACTTCAAAGCCGCATTCTATCCGGGCCGAGACGACAAGAGCATCACGACGCAAGAAGTGGATGGCGTGGCACTGGCGGCGATTCAGGGATTGAATCAGAAGATGGAGGAGCGGAGCCGTGAACTGGAAGCCCGGAGCCGAAGGCTCGAGACGGAGAACGTGGAACTCAGGCAGGCCCTGGCAGAATTAAAACAACTGGTCGGCCAAGTGGCCGGACAACAGAACGGGGGGCGAAATGAAAATATCAGTCACTAGCAGCCTGTCGGACTTAGAAAATGATTTGGGCGGCGCGATGCTATTACCGTTGCCCACCGCTGTCACAAAATCATTTTCGTTAACGGAGCATAGCTCGTATTGGCTTTGCCATGCGGTT
>Ga0187893_10001207_pt1 | contig 63928 bp, 67 predicted proteins | sample MA1701074metaG_FD_139574 | JGI IMG/M metagenome (GOLD analysis project Ga0187893, IMG submission 139574) | White microbial mat communities from a basaltic lava cave in the Kipuka Kanohina Cave System on the Island of Hawaii, USA - MA170107-4 metaG ... | reverse complement strand
GTTGCTCCCCCAACACATGCTGTCCGGCGAGCGGAAGTTTCAACTGCTGCGCTTGGGCAAATGCAGTCTGCTGCAACAACCCCGATCACTGCTGTCAATCCGGGCAGACCTGCTGCGGGCCGGGGTGTTGTTCGTCTACCCAGTTCTGCTGCAACAACCCCGATCACTGCTGTCAATCCGGCCAGACCTGCTGCGGCGCGGGGTGCTGCAACCCCGACCAGACATGCTGTAACGGCGTTTGTGGGATCAAAGGAGCTTGCTGCAAATTCGATACCGGCTCCTGCTCGGAAGAGACTTCCGTGTGCTGCACTCAGCAAGGCGGGACATTTCAAGGTGCCGGTTCCGCATGTTCGCCGAGCGACCTGTGCAGGCCGAAATGCGAAAACTGCCACGGAATCACCGATACATACTATGAGTGTGCCCACCCGGAATTGCCTGCAAACGCACCTTGCGATCCCGCGCAGTGCATTCGCAGCACCATCAGCACTGCAGGGTGCGATTTCTTCGGCTATAGGCTCGGTCCTCGGGAGTGCAACACATCGCTGCTAACATCAGGAGTTTTTGCGCAGAAAGAATTGGTGCTCCCTGACAACATGAGTTGTGGGACACAAAACCCAGGGGGATACCATCTATGGATGTACCTGAATTCTGGATGCGGTACCCAGTGCGTCAGCGAGCCGCAAATGGTGCGATGTGACACAGCAAGCTGTTCTGGGTTAGTAATCGAGAGGCAGTTTTTGGGACCCGGCACGGCTTGCGGATGTCCGTAATTCAGCAGACTTTGAAATGGCGCGCACGGGACGAAGCACCCCCAGGTAAGACCATTTTTCGATATTTGGAGGGATTCCATCGATGATGTCGGGCACAAGAAAAAGCGAAATAATGTGCGTGTGTGGTACTATACTGCTTGGTCTTCCCCTTCGTGGTGCTCCGCCGCAGGAGATTGCCGAACCAATTCTTGAAACGCTGCGAAGAACCAACTCAGTCGAACGGTCGACCTTTACCTTGCAGGTTAGTATGGAAAAGAATGTCGGTTGGCTGCATCAAGATCAGGGCACTTATGCTCAATCATGCACGATCAGTCGGAGCGAGGATGGGATGGCGATCGCTTGTCAGACCGACCATTTTCCGGACCCTGCATACCGACCCCTGGGCACAAGCAATTATTTGGCACGCGAGTATGACCTGAACGGAAACCTGGTGATTTGGATGCCCCGTATGCATGTCTCCCTCTGGACCAAAGAAAGAAACGAAACCTATCAGGAACAGAAGTCGTTCTTTGTCGATCCTGATGGAGCCGTGGTTATGACGGGGCTAATGAGAGTACTAAATCGCTACAAACCTACAGATCGAATGGCGTGGAGCCTGAGCGAAATGCGACAGATCTGGTGGGCCCTAGGGCAAGAACTCGAATCCGATTTCCAGCGCGTAGTAGACGAGACTTTTGGAGCGGATGGTGAGCGGAGACTCCACCTAAGGGGAACACGTGATGGAGGTTCATTGGTAGGGGAGTGGAACGTCGTTCTGGACCCGTCTACCGTCCACTTGATTCGATCGGCCTCGTTTCGACTCGATATGCTGGAAGCGTCTCCCGGGATTGAAATCAAAACTAAGGGCTTGCGAAGGTTTGCCGACAAGGCGCTACCTGAAGAAGGAATTGTTCGGTTCAACTTAGGCACATCGGGCGGGCAGCTTGAGAAGAGAGTTGTGCTGCATGACTTTTCTTACCAGCCGGACAAAAAAGTCTTCGATCACGTTCGCAAGATGCTGGATGCCGCGTCTGACGATGAGTTGACGGTCTATGACTATCGAGATAATCCTTCGAAACCGATCGTTACGCGTGAAACGCCGTGACGCCCGAAGTTTGTAGTTTTCTAGTAGTTTTGTAAGGGTCTGCCCTGCTCACCATTTCCTTTTCATCATTCCACACCACCGCTGTGGTAACTCGTAACTGGTAACTCGTAATTACCCCTTCGTGGCTCGCAAAGTACGCCTTGTCCGAAAATGTCGTCGAGTCTGTGACGTGCATCCATTGGCGAAGTCGGGCTAACTCGCCGCCGCCGCCAAGCCGAAACCTTGGGGGTGGACGGCCCCTGTTTCAAGCCTGTAAGGAAATGTTTTCCCGGGCGCACCGTTGGACCTATATCTTTTCGTGTCTTATACTAGACTGGTAATGAAGGCATTTGGGGGGCCAACGGGCCGCAGTTCGTTTCGCGAGCTTAGGAAGGAGTAACCATGCAACGCAAGTCGTTCCGCGCTGATCGGTTGAAGCTTTGGACCGTCCTTTTGGCGGGCTGTCTCCTGGCGGGTTCGATCGCCTTCGCTTCGGACGCCCAGGGACCCGTCGCCGTCAAGCCCGATGAGCTTTGGCGCAAGGGCGTCGAGCAGGTGTGCAAGGGCGACTTCGCCCGCGCCGCCGAGACCGTTCAGCAGATTCCGGCCTGCAGCTTCACCGACCAGGTTCGCACCTGGCTCGGCGAATATCAGACCAAGCAGACCGCTCGCAAGGAAATGAACCGGGCCGAGTTCGAGAAGTACGTCGGCTACGCCAAGGCGCGCATCGAGCGCAAGGAATACGCCCTCGCTATTGACAAGACCCTGCTCGCCGCGGACGTCGCCGAGGACCGCGAGGCCTTCCTCCGCAGCGATTGGGTCCAGCAACTCGTCAACGACTCCCTCGCCAAGGCTGACCAGCTCCGAAAGGAAAGCGATTGGAAAGGCGCCTGGCACATTTACTACGACCTGGGCCAGCTCTTCGAACGCGAACCCCGCTATCAGAAGCTGGAGCACGAAGTCCTGACCCACCTGCGCCTCGACACCATGTTCAACGAGGACAGCAACTGGAAGGAACGCATCGAAAACGTGGAATGGAAGGACGCGGAAAGCGCCCTGGAGTGCGTCGGCCTGTACTACGTCGAAGTGCCCGATTTCAAGGTCCTCGCCGAGCGCGGCCTGGAGCAACTGCTCCTGCTCGCGGATTCGAAGAGCGCCCAGAAAACCTTCGACGGCCTGAAGAATGAGGACGACCTGCGGGACTTCAAGACACGCATTCAGGAAAACCTCGATCAGGTCCGCGCCGCCCCGACCCTTGACCGGCGGGCGTGCGTCGAGCGCTTCCGCCGCGCCGTTCATAAGATTAACAAGGAGACCATCCGCCTGCCGGAGGAGCTGGTGATCAGCGAACTTATGCGCGGGGCCCTCGAGCCTCTCGACGATTTCACCACCATCATCTGGCCGCAGGACATCGAGGAGTTTGACAAGCACACCCGCGGCGACTTCATCGGCGTGGGCATCTCCATTATCAAGAATAAGGCCGGCGAAATCGAAGTGGTGACGCCTCTGGAGGATACGCCCGCGTTCCGCCACGGCGTTCAGGCCGGCGACGTCATCACCAAGGTCGATGGCACGGAGATCAAGACCTATTCGTTGAACAAGGTCGTGGACACCATCACCGGTCTTCCCGACACGCCGGTCACGCTGACCATCCGCCGCGGGGAGACGGAGATTGAGTTCCCGCTCGTTCGCAGCCGCGTGAAAATACAGTCTGTGAAGGGCTGGCACCGCCGTCCGGATGAAAAGTGGAACTACTGGGCGGATGAGGAAAACAAGATCGCCTATATCCGCATCACCAATTTCCAGAAAAACACGGCCGAGGATCTCGGCAACGTCATGAGCGAGTTGAAGCCCAAGGGGTTAAGAGGCCTCATTCTCGACCTGCGCTGGAATCCCGGCGGCTTGCTCGACTCTGCCTGGCAGGTTTCCTCCATGTTCCTTAACCGCGGTGACGGAGTCGTCAGCACCAAGGGCCGCAATCAGGGCGAGGATCAGCGACTCACCGCCGCCGGCGACGGGGCCTATAACGATGTGCCTCTCGTTGTCCTCGTCGATGAAGGCAGCGCCAGCGCCTCGGAGATCGTTTCCGGCGCCATCCGCGACAACCATCGCGGCACGGTCATCGGCGAGCGGACGTTTGGAAAGTTCAGCGTGCAGAATCTCATTCCGCTGAGCTCCTCCAACGCCAAGCTTAAGATCACCACCTCGCGTTATTACCTGCCCAGCGGCGTGTCGTTGCACCGCGAGCCGACTTCGGAAACTTGGGGCGTGGATCCCGAGATTCCCATCCGCCTCGCCCGCTGGGAGCGTTTCAACGCCTTCCAGTTACGCCGCGACGCGGACCTGCTCGGCCCGCCCAAGCCGGTGGCCAAGGCTGGCGACGCCGACAAGCCGATCGATCTCTCCAAGGTTGATCCCCTGACCGGCGAAGAGGAAGGGACCGAGAAAAAGCCGGATGCCGACGCGGCCAAGGCTGAAAAGCCGACCGACGAGGCCGCCAAGACCGCCGACGCGGGCGCTCCGAAGGCCGATGAGCTTCCGGCACTCGAACAGCCCGACGAGAACACTCGTCCGAAGGAAGACCCGCAGGTCGATACGGCCTTGCTCTTCCTGCGTGTGAAGCTCCTGGGCATCCTGCACCCCACGCTGGCCCATGCCGAGGTGCCGCCGCCCAAGCAGAAGCAAACGGCCCAGCCCTGAGGCAAACGCTCTTCGCAGCGCCGTGCGCGTTCGCTCAAAGACTATCGACCCCTCGCCCGATAACGTTCGGCGCTTCGGCTGAGCGGCAGGGTGCAGCGCCTCGTCGCCGACTCATGAGCGACCCAATGATCGCCCCAGAAGCGGCGAGCGGCTCATGAGCCGCTCAGCAAGGGCGTGCCGGGCTCTGTTTCCGCGTTTTGCGGCTCGTGATGCGTACTCAACACGTACATTCTCCCTTGTCCGCTCCCGGCCGATCGACGCTTCGCTGAGGGCAGGCGGTCGCGGCTCTGACACCACTTCTTCAACACTCTAATAACGTGAGGGGCGCGCGGTCGCGCGCTCCCTAAAGACCGATCAACGCCGTTGCGAGTTACGACGGAGATTGAATGCCATCCTGTGACACCAAAGCATGGCCAGGCCAGCGTGGACCATGCCACCCGCCGCCATGGACGAAGGATGGACCACATAGCTGACCCTACAAAAACTCGCCCAGCCTACGGCATCCGTTCTACTCGATGCCTGCACTGGCTCCGCCGCGGAGGAGTTTGAGGCTTCGTCGTGGGTCATGGGGGCACCAAAACGGTATTCGGGTCGTAAGGGTCACCCACCGACGCAATAGCTGCGCGAGGCAAGAATGCCAATGTGCGTATAATCCCGCTTGATAGAGGCACAACCCAAGCGATCACGTAAACTGCTGATATTCCTTCACGCGACTGCCATCTCCCAGCCCATTCCTGAACCCGGTCGGCGGACCAAGGATTGATGTCGCAGGCTAGGAGCAGCGCGAATCCGTCGTCGATGGCAAGAGATAACGAATGCGGGCGACCGTCGGCCCGCGTTTGCCGTTCACCAGTTTCAACCCAGCTCCCAATCTTCGCTTGCGTGTCTTCGTCACAGTCCAATAACGCGCAGACGCAGCTTGTTGCCGCGTCGATGGGCCGCCGTTCGATGGCCGTCAGCAGTGATGCGATGCCACGATGTAATTTACGCTCAGGTTTGGGGGCCACCTTTCCTACCTCTTTTGCATAGTAGTAAGCGTCTAGGGTCGGCGTTTGTGTTCCGATGACGTGATGTACTTCGCTCGATAGTTTTTTAGGGTCGGTCCACAGTTCGTGTTCTACGTACTCCATCATCAGGTCGAGCTCGTCGAATGTCATTAGGTTTGGTGCTTCGCTCAACCGAACGCGCTGATGTAGGTAATGAAGAAAGAGCGAGGGCCGGTCGAGTATCTCCACCATGACGATAAGGTCGGCCAAGGACACAGCGCAGGGGAAAGTTTCCCCATCCAGCACGCCCAACGTCTTGACAGACTGAAGATTCGCAGAGAGAAACCACAACTGCTCGAGGGTCACGGTGAGAAGGTGAAACTGGTGGACCTTCGCTCGCCCAATCTCTGTTACGGGTTGCCCCCTTTCGTTAAGGAAAAGGGCCACGTTGTTCGACTGAACATAACTCTTCGCCCGCAGCGCCTGATCACAGGGATTCTTGATCAGGTCCTCCATGCTCGATATGAGTGATGGCAGGGCGCCCCGACGGGCTGCGTCCCGGATTCCACCGGCCTTGCACTCGCAGAGAATCACGGAATCGCCAAATGTTGCAAGGACGTCCAGCTCACAACGCTTCCGCTGTTGGTTATCGTTGACGTCATAGTAAAGGTTTCGGAAAACGCGCTCTTGTCCGAACAACTGCGTAAGCAAGTCCGCGACTCGCGCTTCGAGAAAGCTGTCGCGAGCCCTCAAATACGACTGCTCGTAGTAGTCGGGGCTCGCGCGACATATCATGCCTTCGGTCGCGGTTTTCAGGGACCAACTCAGCCCCGATAGGTCTGTGCAGTAGTACTTGCCGTCATGACGCACGAGCGGCCGTTCGTGGACAAGGGTTGGCCCGAGCGGCCAGCCCTTCGCAGAAGGAACCTTCGTAAGAAACTCGCTATTCTCGCCAAACTGCAATGACATTTCATGAATGATCTTGGGTCTGATCACATCCATTGGCAGCACTTCGACCATCTGCTTAGGGCCGACGCGCAGGCAATGTTCGTATAGCCTCTGCAATCCAGGGAAATCTTCGGCGGGATGCTCCTTGGCAAACGTTTCGAGTGCTTCTTGCCTCGAAGAGAACTTGGAGGCGCCAGGGCTCACCAAGAATGCCTCAAGCTGTCCATGCCATTCAGAAAAGGCTGCCGTCACCATGTCCAAGTGCTGTCGGGCCCGTGCTGTAACGGCGGCTTCGATAGCGTCCGAGCACAGCACAATCTCATCAGCAGTGAATCCAAGGTGCTCTTCCAAGAATTCGCGAGAAGTGCGGAAAAGGCCCAAATAGATGTCGCGGAGAACAACAGCGTAAGCATCGCCTCGAACGTACATGGAACGCATAAGGATCATGAATCGGATCTGCGATTCCTCGATAGAGCGCTTCCCATCCGCGGCTTCAGTAAAGAAGTAGTTCTTGATCGATTCGCGGATGTCCTCTAGGAGTTCACAGACCTTCTGGATTACCTCGGCGGTTGTGGGAAGCGGGTCTACCGGGAAGGGCTGTGCGGTTGCAAGACTGCAGAGATAGTCGACCGATGTTGGAAGATCCTGGTGTGCGCCGGCGATGTAGGCTTCCGCCGGGCCAAACTGACGCGCGAGCGCAACCGATGCCATGATGTCGAGCGGGTCGTGACGAGCGAGGACCGCCAGCAACTCGTCGATGTAGGAATCGATGCGTCCCTTGATCGCGGGCCGTTCCTCGCGCATGCGCGCGTGATTAGACGCGAGGTCGTTCTCGGACAAGTCGCTCTTCATGTGAACGAAGCGACCCTTTCGAGCTAGTGTAATCGGTCCATGCTGAGATACCTCGTCGAATTGGCGGTTCGCAGCTCGTGCTTGGCGCCGCCTAGCTCGCTTCTCTCGTTTCTTCGCGGCTTTTCCACGACGCCTCGGCATAGCCGGCATTCCTACCACCCATACGAATGATTGCAAGGCGGCAGAATAGGCTTGGCCTTGGGCGGGCTTGGACGACCTCAATGACTTTGCGGAGGATTCGATTTTGGCACGTGGCCCCACGAAGAGACACTTTTTCGTCAGCCCGCTTCGGGGCAATAACCCGATCGACCGACAATCATCGCCTCCCCCATCTCCAGAAGGAGATGGGGCACCCTTCCCCGCCCCTCCGGGGCGGAAGAGCTGTACACTCTCTTCCACGGGTTCCGCTGCGCTTCACCCGTGGCTACAGTCCCACGCCCCTCGCGGGGCGTTGAGATTCGAGCGGCCAGAATGGACTACATCACGAGTGGGACACGTAACCTGCATTGACCGGATAGGTTGAGGGGCGTAGAGTTTAGGGCCGGTATCGAACGGGTCGCCGAATGGTGAGCGGCCCGGCGCCGAATCACTCCTTTTGGGTTGAAGAAAGCCTTCCGGCGTCAAACATGCAAGCTCCATCCACGATGAATCCCGCCGAGGCGGACCACCAGACGAACCCTGTCTGGCTGAGTCTGGCCGGGGCGAAGGTGCTCACCGCATGGCTGATTTCCCTTACCCTGCACGCGGGCGCGCTGGGTTTGATGCTGCTGATCGTCTTCCCTTTTTCCGGACAGGATCGATCCGCGGAACTGCCCGTGGTTCATGCCCAGGTCGTGGGGGATATTGACGCCCAAGGGATGGACCCGACCACGGCTGCAGATTCTGCCGCGACTTCCACGACCACGCCGTCGAGCGAAATGGGGCGCTTCACGCCCAACCCCACGACGACGGTCGGGATGGCCGGTTCGCCATCGGGCACCCCGGATCCATTGGCTTCTCTGCGGAGCGGCGGAACGACCAAGACGCCGGGCATGTCGGTGATCGGCATCGGACCCGGCGGAGGGGAAGGGGGCGGCGACGCCGGCCGTTACGGATTAACCGTCGGCGGAGGTGCGGGACCGGAGTTCTTCGGGCTGGGCGGATCGGCCCCCGGCGTTCGATCCATCGTCTATGTTGTTGACCGCAGTGCGTCCATGATCGATACGTTTTCCCACGTACGGGCGGAGCTCAAACGATCGATTTCAGCGCTTCGCCGCAGCCAGAAGTTTCACGTGATCTTTTTCAACGCCGTCGATCCGCTCGAAAATCCGCCCGCGCGCCTGCTTAACGCGATCGATGCGAACAAGGAGCAGTTCTTCAGTTTCCTTTCGAGCGTCGCTCCGGAAGGTGGGACCAAGCCGGAGCGGGCCTTGCGGCGAGCGCTCGCTTTGGAGCCCGATTTGCTCTACCTTCTGTCGGATGGGATCAACTTCGACCCCGACTTACCCCGTAAGCTTGACGAGTGGAACCGCAGCCGACGAACAAGGATCTATACCATCGCCTACCTCGACCAGGGCGGGCGGGAAATGCTCGAAGGGATCGCCAGGGAACACAACGGGGAGTTCAAGTTTGTTTCCGAAGATGACCTGCCGTAGCCGCCTCTTTTTCCTCGTGTGCTGCGCGCTCGCGCTTTCCACGACTCAAGTTCAAGCGGATCAGCTTGTTGTTCAAGGGGCTAGCTACGCGGGGGCGAAGATTCTTGGTTTCGATCAGGGGCGACTTCAATTCAGGGCCGCCGATGGACGAGTGCACGGGCAATGGATCAACGACATCGCGCTGATCGTCGTGGATCGGGGCGGTGTGTTCGACGACCTGAACCTGGCCGAGAGGTTTCTGGAAGCGGGGGAGTTCGAAAAGGCGGCAGTGCGTTATGAACGGGCCCTACGCTTAAGCGACGACTTCTGGCCCGACCTGGCGGCGGTGAGGCTGGTGACGGCGTACGATCGGACCGGCCAGCTCGACAAAGCGACGATGAACTTCATCCGCGTGGCTCGCGGGCGTTTCGCGGGACCGGGCGCGGCGGCGCGGCTCCTTCCGCAGTCCGTGCCGGTCAAGCGCGACGCCAAGTTCACCCGCGCCGTCGAGCAGTTGGAGACGGCCCTCTCGCAGAACCCGGGGGAAACCATACGCGTGCTGTGTGAAGTCCTGCACTACGAGATTCTACGCCGCGGGGAGGACGAAAGAGCGGGGCGGGCGGCATCGACCGTCGCGGCGCTTTCCATCCCCGAAGCTGTGAGGTCCGAGCGTGTTTATACAGGAGTTTTGGCGGCGATGTCGCAGACCATGAAGGAGAGCGGCGGAGCCAACCAACTGACAGACCTGGATCGTGCCGTACACGACTGTCCCGATACTCTGCTTCCCAGCTTTTTGCTCCTTAAGGGAGAGACGCTTCTGCGAACGGCCTTAGCGCGAGACGACGTAATTCGGGCGAGTTGGCCTTTTCTGCGCGTCGTGATCCACATGGCCGACGATCCGCGAGCGGCGGACGGGCTATGGGGCGCGGCTCGTGCGGTGGAGCGATTGGGACGGCGGGACCAGGCCACGGCCCTCGTTGAGGAGTGTCTGGCACACAAGCATGTGAGCGATGAGACCCGCGGCAAGGCTGCGGCGATGCTAACGCGGTTGCGCTCGAGCGGCGCGACGCCGTAATTCCGGAACAGTCGGCGATTGGGAGGAATCAGTCTGATGCGATGGCTGTCGTTGGCGGTCCTGTCGGCGGTGCTGCTGTGTTTTTTCCTGGTTGCCTCGGCGTCGGCGCAGACGGAAATTGAATCGGAAGAGGCCTTGTCGAGCGGCCTGACGTACTTCGATTTCTTCGTGGTCAAGGGAGGGGTCATCGCCTACTTCATCATTCTGCTCTCTGTCGTGGCGATGTCACTTTCGGTCGAGCACTTTTTCTCGATACGCCGCTCGACGGTGGTGCCCGCGCAAGCGATTGAACAAGCGCAAGAACTCATTGATGCCGGAAAGTATCTGGAAGCGATCCAGTTCACGGCGGAGGAGCCAAGCATGGTCGGGTACGTGCTCCATGCGGCGCTCCGCGAAGCGCCTAACGGATTCGGGGCCATGGAGCGGGCGCTGGAGGAGGCGATCGAGGAGCGATCCTCCAAGCTGTACCGGAAGATTGAGTACCTCAACATCATCGGGGCCGTCTCCCCGATGATCGGCCTCTTCGGGACGGTGGTGGGGATGATCCTGCTCTTCTCCGCGATTCACGCCGCGGATTCGTTCCCGCGGGCGCAGGTCGTGGCCGACAAGGTGTCGATCGCGCTGGTGGCGACGTTCTGGGGTCTGGCGGTGGCCATCCCCTCCTTGAGCATTTACTCCGTGTTTCGCAATCGTATCGAGGTGATGACGGCGGAATGCGCGGTGGCAGCGGACCGGCTGCTTGCCGCTTTCAAAGCCCCCGCTCGAGAGGCGCGGTCGGCGGAGCTTCATCCCGCAACGGCGCAGCTTGCCGAGGCCGCGAGTACGATGCATGCCCGCTAGACGCCGGTATCAGCGCAGGGGAGCGGGAGTCGCGTTCAACTTCACGCCGTTGATCGACGTGATGATGCTGCTGACCATCTTCTTCATGCTGGTCGCGAGATTCACGTCGGCCGAACAGTTGGCCATGCTGCTGCCCGATCCCCCGGACAGCCTCGCCCGGGTGTCGAGAATTCCCGAAAGGGTGGTGATCAATTGCCGGGTCAGCGAGGGGCAGGCGGATGGCGGAGGCGTCGTGTACAGCCTGGGACCCAACCCGCCGGAATCGCTGGCGGGAATCTCCGATCGCCTGTCGGTGCTGCAGCAGCAATCGCCTCGGATCAAAGTCGTGATCCGGGCGGACCGGCGGCTGCGATTCGAGCACGTCCGCGCCGCGATGCACGCCGTGGCGCGAAACAACATTGAAGTGCTTCACGTCGCCGCGATCGCGGAAGAGAAGGGGTGACATGGAGATCGCGTCCCAAACGCCATTCGCGGGATCACGTGGCGCCTACGAGGGGGAAGAGGGGACCGTCCACTTTCGTCCGCCGCGGCGCCGATATGAGCAGCCCAGCGCCTTGATGACGCTCAGCCGCTTCGCTCCGATGATCGATTTGTCGTTCCTGCTGCTTATTTTCTTCATGACCACGACGCGATTCGCCAAGCCGGAGGGCTTGCTGACCTCCGAAATGCCCAAGTACGCGGGCGGATCGGGAAGTGGGCCGGCGGTGCCGCTGCCGGAAAGCCCGATCATTCTTCGACTAACTCCTGTTGCAACGGGGGCGGATGATTACACGATCCGTGTGGACGGTTTTGCGCAGGCGCCCGCGCGCATCGAGGGATTAGCAGAGTTCCTGCGAGGGGTGCAACAGCGACCCGGGTTCGATCGCAAGACGCCCGTCATCATCATGGCCCATGACGAAATCCGATGGGACCACGTCGTCAAATGTTGGAACGCCGTTCTGGTCGCGGGAAGCGAAAATGTCGCCTTTGCCACGCCGTAACTTGCCGGGTTTTGGGGTTGTGGCGAAGTGCCTGCCGTTTGGGGTCCTGGCGGCAGCGGCGACGGCGTGGTCGGTGGATCCGCAGCCGCGATCGACGGAGGTTGTTCAGCCGCCCGCTGAGGAAACGCGCCTGAATGCTGTGCAGTTTCGGGAGGCGTTGAAGAAGCGGGGGCTGAGCGAGATCCTTGAGCTTCATCTCAAGGACTTCCCGCCGACCAATGCGGCCACGACGCTGCTGCTGCTGCGCGACGTGAAGCTCGCGGAGTTCGCGGACGCCTCGTGGCCCGTCGAGCAACGGCAGTCGGCGATCCGCGAGGCCAACCGAATCCTGCAGCAATTGGTCGAGGACAACCCCGAAGACACTCGCCGGTTTCATTGGCAATACACGCTTGGACAGTCCCTGCTTTACGAGGAAGCAGAGCCGTTTTCCACCAATATTTTCTATTTCGGCGGAAATGACGACGATCGGGCGCGGCTCACGACGGCGGCGTCGCTGGCGAGGGAAGGTCTACGTTCGCTGGCTCATCGGCTTCAGGATGAGTTGACGCGGATCGAACGCCTGCCCATGCAGGAGTTTGAAAATCTGGAGCAGCGGGGCTACGTCGATGAGCTGGATCGACTCGCGCTGAGTACGGATTATCTGTTGCTGTGGGCGCTGTTCTATGACGCGCTTCCGCGACGTGAAGATGATCCAACGCGCATTCGGGGGCTTAACGAGATCATCGAGACCCTCGCGATCAAGTCGTCTCTTTTAGAAACTCCACACGAACGCAGCCGCGTGCAGGTCCCGGCGCTGCTCCTGTCGGGAATGACGCACCGCCGACTCAATGATCATGCGTCGGCTCGTGAACACCTGAACCGAGTGATCGACGTCGCCCAGCGACTGACGGACGTGGTGGAAAAGGAGCGAGTGCAATGGGCCGTGACCCTCGCCACGGTAGAGATGATCCACAACGATCGCGACGACGGGCGGTTCAAGGAGGCCTTGGCACATGTGGCGAGATTTCGCAAGGAGGCTGAATCGGGTGGGGAAGAGCAGTTCGGGTTGCGCCTCGTCGGCGCATTGCTGGAAAAATCAATCCGTGAGGCGCAGGCCAATGCGGCTGAAAAGGCCGTGCGCTCGGTTGAATCCGCCGAACTTAGGGCGCAGGCCTGGAAGACGCTGGCGCAACTGGCCGCGGAGGCGCCGGACCGGCGCGACGCGATCTACGCCGCGCTCTATCGGTTGATCCCAAAAGATGCCGACGTGGAACGGCTCGATCCGTTCGAGCAGTGCGCGTACATCGCTGGGTTGATCGCGGAAGCTGATCCATCATCGGAGGCATCGCGGGCACTATTGGACCGGGCGGTGGCGGCCGGTGAGAAGGTCCTGTCGCGGCCGAGCGGCGGGGCGAGGTCCATGGCGCCGGAGCTGCTCTACCGTGTCGCCGTCGCAGAGTACCGGCGCGGCAACCGAATGGCCGCCGCGAGCGGATTCGTTGAGGCCGCTCGGCACAAGCCCCCCTTTGATCGGGCCCTCAACTCCGCGACACTCGGTGTGCAATTAAGCGCCGAATTGTATCACGATGCCGCTCGACAGCCCTCCGATGAGATCAGCGCATTGTATCGGGAAGCGCTGGAGGTCCTTCTCGGTCAGCACGCGGATACCGACGCCGGACGATACTGGCGATTCTATTACGCTCAATTGCTCGATGAACTCGGGAAGTTCGACGCCGCGGCGGAGCAGTTCAGTCTGGTCAATGCGGCGCATGAGCATTACGTCGCCAGCGGCTTCCTGCGAATTCGCGCTCTCGCGGCGGCATTGCACCGCGCGGCGGCGAGTTCCAGCGATGCTCCCTCGCTCGTGATTCGCGCCGACGACATCCTGTCCGCCTACCGGGAGTTTCGCGCCAGAGCCGGATCCAGAATGAGCGACGGTACGGACGCGTCGACAGAGACATCGGCACGATCGCTGCTGGCCGAGGCGCGGGTGATTACGGCCGAGACCGCAATCCTTCCGCAGATTGACCGATCACAGCAGGCGCTCGAACTCTTGTTGGACTTCGAGAAGGACTACGCCCAGGAGTCAAAGCTGCTTGGACGAGTGTGGCGAGTTCGACTCCTGGCGTACGAGGCGATGGGACAGCTCGAGGAGGCGTCCCGAGCGATCCCCGCCTATGTCGCGAGCGCGCCGGACACCGCGGGCGCCGTTTTGCGTGAGCTTTATGCGGCCATGACCGCGGACGTCGAAAAGCTCCGTGCCGAGGGTAATGAGGCCGCCGCCCAGCGGAAATCGGAAGTCGCGCTGTTGATGGCGGAGCAGTTGGACGTGTGGGCGCGATCCAACGAGGGCGCAGGGGGAGTCGATCGCAGGGAGGTGCGCGTTCAATCGGCGGAGGCCAACTTGCGGGCGGGGCGATATGAACAAGCGCGGGCGCTGTTCGATGAATGTGCCGCGTTGCAAGCGCCGCAGACGCCGCCGACCGAAACGGATCTGCGCATCGCTTTTGGGCAGGCGGAGGCGAGATTTCAGTTGGGCCAGTTCGCCGACGCCTTGACGAAATTCAATCGGCTGGCGACGAGTCTGGCTCCCACGCACTTCATCCGCTGGAAGTCATTGCTGCGTGATTTGGAATGTCGAAGCAAATTGGGAGAGCCGGCCGCGGGGATCATCAAAGTGATCGAGCAGCAGAGGTTTCTGCACCCTGATCTGGGCGGACGTGCTCTTGCCGCGGAGTTCGAGCGGCTTCTTCGTGAAAGCGAGCGGCGGCCGGCGCCGTGACGTATTGTGGCAACGAGCAACGGGTCGAAGGCGTAAGCCTCCCACCCGTCCCCGCACCCGCCTTCGAGCGGTCCCCCCGGCTCGCTCGATTTCAATTCGAGGGCAATTACGATTACAAGTTGAGCAGCGACAGAATCTGAGACGATTGCTGGTTCGCCAGACCGAGCAACTGAATGCTGGACTGGATGAGGACCGTCTCCCGGTTCAGATTCGACGTCGCCACGGCGTAGTCCGTGTCCCCGATGGCGCTGGCCGCCTGGGTGAGCGCCGTCTGGGCGGCTTTGAGAGCGTTGATGGAGCTTCCAACCTGGAACTTCTGGAAGCCTCCCAGCCGGCCTCGAATGCTCGCTACGTCAGAAATGGCTTCTCGAACGGATGTCAATGCGCCCGTCGGGTCGGTCTTCAAGGCGCGGGAGAAGCCGGACTTCAGCTCACTGAGCTTGGCGGAGCCGTTGCCTCCGCCGAGATTGAATGTCCCCAGCGGATCGATGCCGATCGTCGTTCTGGTGCCCGCGGTGGTTCCGAGCTGGAAGGTCGCGCCGCCGGAGGCCTTGACGGTGAAGGAGGTCGAGGTCGTCGCGCCGGTGTTGCCCTTCCCGAAGTCATCGGAGACGGTGAACTGAAGACTGAGGTCGTTGGCGCTGTAGTAAACGTCCAAGCCGTCCGACGACGCGGTCTGTCCGTTGATCGTGACGCTCACGTCCCTGCCCGATTGCTTGGTGGAGTTCTGAATGTCATTGGTGGTGTTGTTGTCGGTGGTCGCCGTCCCATACGAGGTGTTGATCTTTCCTCCGGAAAGCACGTCTACGCTGACGAACGCATCCTGCCCGTAGGCCGTGGCGTTCAGTTTGATGTTGGTGGCATTCTGAATGGCCGAAACGCCGGTCTGGGACTTGGCGAGGTTGATCGCGGTGACGATCTCCGATTGCGTCAGCCCGCTGGCGATCGTAACCGTGGCCGTGCCCAGCGCGCCCTTGATCGCCACCGTGGTGGTCCCGGAGGTCCGGGTGGTTGCGGCCCCGCCGACAAAGGCGAAGGTCGCCGAGGCAACCGTCGCGGACGCGATTCGGTTGACGCTGAGACTGGTGTCCGTGATCTGCTGGCTGCGTGAGAAAACGCGAAGATTTCGTAAATACGAATTGCCGGACGCACCGCTCGTATCGATGGCCATGGCGCCGTCCAGGAGCCTTGCGCCGTTGAAATTCGTGGTATTGACGATTCGATCGATCGCGGACAGGGCATTGTCGATCTGCGACTGGTTGGCGGCGATTTCCGCGTCGGTAAGCGTGGTCTCGCTGCTGGTGGCCAGGACCAGGGTTTCAATCTGGCTCAGCAGGGTGCTGATTTCACCGATGGCCGCGTCGGCCACGGTCAGCATCGAGTCCGTCCGCTGGTTATTGGTCAACGAGCTGCTCACGGCCGTCAACTCGGTGTTGAGTGAAGACAGAGCGATCAAACCGGCCGGATCATCCTTTCCGGAGTTGATTCTCTTGCCCGTGGTGAGCTGCTTGAGCGTGTTGGCCTGGGAAATGGAATTGTGGTCCAGGATGTTCAACAACGCCATCGTGTTGGTGTTTGTTACGGTCAATGCCATGGTTCACGGCTCCCTTTGGCGCAACGGTATCGGCGCCCTGCATCCACTTTGGTACTCGCGGGAACGGTAGGATATAAAAACGCGATCTCAAAACCCGGAGACTTTTTTTTCTGCAAATCGCGCTTTGGGACGCCGCAGCCCACAACAAAGTCAAGTTTTTTTGTCTCGAACAAACGTCCGAATTACGGGCGATTGGAAGTTATCAACCCCGGCAGGCGTCCGTTACTGCGACCTTCGACGTCCGTCTCTTGCATTAGACATGGGACCTTTGCAACTCGACAATGAAGGATTGCTGGCAGGGGACCGCGCCGGATTGGACCAGGGACGTTCATGATTGACCGAATGGATGAGACGATCGTGGCGATATCCTCCGCACCAGGTCACGGCGCCGTGGGGATCGTTCGCCTTAGCGGGTCGAGAGCGGTCGCCATCGCGGAGGGCATGTGCCGTCTAGACAGCGATTCATCACTGATTTCCGTTCCCGCGTCTTCCCGGACTTTTGGGGAAGTCACGGCGGCGCCGGATATGGGACTTCCCGCGTTTTTTCATGTTTTTCGCTCGCCGCGAAGTTATACGCGACAGGACCTGGTGGAAATCTTCACAGCTGGATCGCCGGCGGCTTTGGAAATGGTGCGCCGTCGCGCGATGGAGCTGGGGGCGGTCGCCGCGCAGCCGGGTGAGTTTACGGCCCGCGCCTTTTTCAACGGGGCGATGGACCTCGCGGCGGCGGAAGCTGTTGCGGGAATCATCCGCGCCCAGTCCGATACTCAGCTCCGCGCTTCCCGCCGCATGATGGACGGAGACCTATCCAGGCAGATCAGCGAAATCCGCGACGAGCTGGCAGAGGTGACGGCATTGGTCGAAGCCGACATCGACTTCGCCGAAGAACCGATCGAGTTTATCACGCCGACCGAGCTGGGAGTTCGTCTAGGTGCCGTTGAGGCAAGATTGGGTCGAATCTTTTCGCAGGAAAAATCGGTGGAGCGTTTCGATCCCCTTCCCCGCATTCTGCTCCTTGGTCGCCCCAACGCGGGCAAGTCCTCGCTTATGAACGCTTTGTCGGGCATGAGCCGAGCGATCTGCGCCGTGGCCGCGGGAACCACGCGAGACATTCTCTCCGCGCCTATTCGATTGGGTCGCGGCGAAGCGATTCTGCTGGACGCCGCGGGCGTGGATCAATCGGAGGATGAGATCATTGCGCAAGCGCGAAAACTGACGCTGGATGCGGCGCAACGAGTGGACCTTGTTTGCCTGGTTGTGGACCTTGGGGTCCAGGAGGACGACGGGGCGGTGGGTTTGGTCCGCTCCCTGGAGCTAAGCCGTGTCGTCGTGGCCGCTAACAAGGCCGATCTTTTGTCGGACGCGATGGTGGCCGAGAGGCAGCGGCGTATGCGCGACTGGAGTATTGGACCGGTACTCTGTGTAAGCGCCATGACGGGCTACGGGATGGATGCCCTCCGGTCAGCTTTTCTGGATGGACTGGGCGGCAACGGCGGAACGACCCTTGGCGAGGCGATGTTGTTCGGCCAACGCCAGCGGTCGGCTGTTGAAGAGGCGTGCAAGGCCATCCGGCGGGCGGCGAAACTCAGCGAGGCGGCGGCTGAAACCGTGGACTGCGCGGACCTGGTGGCATTCGAACTTCGGGAGGCGCTGGAAGTTCTTGGGGCGGTGACCGGCGAAATCACCACCGACGAACTGCTCGGGCGTGTGTTCGCCAATTTCTGCATCGGTAAATGAGCGCAGAAAAAGGGCGGCCCGCAATGAGCCGCCCCAAGCCGACCTTAGAATCGGGTCACTACTTGCACTGCGGCTCGGCGAAGGCCTCGGCCATCCGCTTTTCCATTTCCTGCGGCGGCACGTCCTCCTTGTGCGTGGCCACCGACCAGCTGTGTCCGAAGGGGTCCTTGAGCTTGCCGTACCGATCGCCCCAGAACATGTCTGTCACCGGCATGGTCACCTCCGCGCCCGCCGCGACGGCCTTCTTGTAAAACGAGTCCACGTCTTCCACGTACAAATGAATCGTCACCGGCGAGCCCTTGAGGGCGAGCGGCGACACCGCGCCCATGTCCGGGTATTCCTCGCACAAAAAGACCTGCGAGTTTCCGATCTGGACCTCCGCGTGGCAGAGGCTCCCGCCGGGGCCGGGGATGCGCAACAGCTCTGTGGCCCCGAACGCTTTCTTATAGAACTCGATCGCCTTGGCCGCTCCCTTGACGATGAGATGGGGCGTCACCGTATGGCATCCATCGGGAATGGGTTTTACTTTACCGGGCATCGCTCGCTCCTTTCGTGGTAGCTTCAGTTTTGGCCTGTGCCTCGCGCGCGCGTTGCACGGCCTGCCAATCTATTGCACCTTTTTCGAAACGTTCCTTGAGTCGCCGTAATACAACAGGCCAAGCCTTCGTGAAGTAATCGTGCACGTCGCCCCAATCCTTGCCCGCTCCGAAGCCCTGGTGGGTCAGGTTAACGCGAACGCCGGCTTTTCCCAAATCCTGAAATTGTAAAATCACAACCGTTCGCTCCCTGCGAATGTCGGGCCATTGGGGAGGGGAATTCCAGGTAAAAGACAGGAACTCCATAGGGCGGAAACCGAGAATCTGGCAGCCTTCGCTGCCCTGAAGACCCTTGGGCTGATCCGGTCCAAAGAGCATTTCGTAGGCTCCACCCGGTTTCAGGTCGATGTTGGCGGCGGAGGCAAAAAAAGTCGTTACGCCGGACGGGGTTGTCCACGCATCCCAAACGTCTTTTAGAGAAGCGGGAACAACAATATCGGTATCGATTCGTTTGACCGGAGCAACCTGTTCGTCGCAAAGGGCGAATTTCGCCCTGAGTTTGTTAAGCGTCCACGCATTGCCCTTGTCGAAGTGCTCGCGCATTTTCTTCGACTCTTCGTCGTCGCCGTAGCCCATGCAGGTGATGGATACCAGCGTGCGGTCCGAACCGACGGCCTCGAAGTAAACAACGGTCCACATGCTCTCGATGGCGGTCTTGTACGGGAAGGTCTCGGGAGGTTTGGTAGCCTTCACGGAGAGCATTCGATTCGGCTCGAAACTCAGAATCGTGTTTTCGATGGTGTTGGCATCGCCGAGGACTCCTTCGGGTCGGTAATGCGTGAGCATTTTTCCACCGACTCTCAGGTCAACCTCCGCATGAGCCGCCATCCAGGATTCCAGCCCTTGTTTGGTGGTGAACGCGGACCAGACCTGGTCCACGGGGGCATCCACGATGACTTCATGCCTCAGGGTATCTTGCCCTGCAGCGGCACGGGCCACGAGCCAGAAGGAAAGGCCGATGACTGTGCATGTCTTCCGTTGATTCATTTTGATTCCCATTACGCGTGCTCCTTAGAGAGAATTATCAACAATCCGTCCGATTCCTGGTTGAGTTCGCTTCCGCAGCAAGCCGATCAAAGTGCGCGCGAAGCATTGCGATCGACGCCTGGAACGGGGCCAAGCTGCGATAGGTGCGGGAGAGCATGACTCCACCCTCCATGACGCCGAGAACGAAGGTCGCCAGCGCATCGCGGTCGACGTCGGCGGGTAACAGGTCGCCCGCGTCGAATAGCAATTGACGGATCGCCTTCCGCCAGTTCTCGAAATTGAGTACGACTTTCTCCCGAACCGCTTCCGATTTTTCGCTCATCTCCAGGGCCAGATTTCCGATCGGGCAGCCCTGCCGAAATTCCGTGATCGTGAGATACTCTCGATATCCATCGAGGACAGCGAAGACTCTTCCGATCGCATCCTTGGTTTGGGCGACGGCCGGGTCGATCACTTCGCGATACAGATTGGCGACGTACCAGTCGAGCACGGCCAGCAACAATTCTTCCTTGGTTTTGAAGAAGTAATAGAGGCTGCCGCTGTTCACTCCAGATTCGCGCAGAATCTCGGCGATGCTGGTGGCCTCGAACCCTTTCTGAAGAAACAACTCCCGTGCTGTATCCACAAGCCGTTCCCGCGTGGTTTTCAATTGCGTGGTTGCAATCGCAGTAGCCTCCGCTTAGTTGATTATTCAATCAAGTTATTCACGGAATGTCAACGGAGAAATGGATTGAGTCTATTAGAAGAACGTGTCTAAGGCGCACATAGGTTCTGCGCTTTTGGAACCGGTTCTGCGCTGGAGCCATAGCGCGAACGCCCCATGCAGCCTGCCATCCATTCCCAAGGACAGGCTTCACGGGGCGTTGGTCTAAGGCGCACATAGGTTCTGCGCTTTGGGAAACGGTTCTGCGCTGGAGCTATAGCGCGAACGCCCCATGCAGCCTGCCGTCCGTCTCCAAGGACAGGCTTCAGCCTTCCGAGACGGGGTTTGAAGCCGCCTCGAACTATGGTCGATTCCGCCCTTCGGGAGGGCGTCAAATCCGCTTCAGTTGGCGACCTCCACCGGGTCGGCCTTACAATCGTCGGACTGCATCCGTTAATGGAATACGCTTCAGTGCCTGCGCACTCGTGATCCGCCGCTTTTCAAAGTGATCGCCGATGCGCTCCGCGTAGAGCACCTCATGACCGAGGATCGTACACTTATAGGCTGGACGACCGTCGCATTCGAGGATGGCCTGCTCGCCACTCTCCAGGTCGTATTCGATCGTGAACACGTCGGCCTGGCTATTAAACCTTCCGCTGATGAGCAGCTTTTCCGGGTCGTCTGACCTATAGGCGACCCGATAGATGATCGCCCCACGGACCTCCAGGTGGACGTTGCCGGATAGTTGCAGCACGTGGATGTTGTAGTCCAGCGCTGCATGCACGAGTCGTCCCTTGAAAACAAACCCGGCACAAGCCGGTCTATAGACGAGTTCCGGCTTGCTGAGTTGATCGAGAGCCCGTCCGTCCATTCGATAGAGTGCCATGCCCGCAATGAACGTGACGTGCCACCCGGCGTCGTCGTGCCAGGCGGTGGGTGAGCATTCCACGGCGCCATCGCTCAACCCGGTTTCAAGCCGTCGCGTGCGCCCTGGCTCTAGCTCGTACCATAGTTTCCAGCGCGGCGAGTCGGCGCCCTCGGAAATGCCCCTGCAAAAGATGAGTACCCGCGCCCCGTTGCGGTCCTTGGCGAGGAACGGCATGTGCGTCATCTATTTCCCCTCCATGGAAACCGACCCCGAATTGCAGGACGGCCATTGAATACCGATCGTCTTGTAACATCCAATCTGGAGTTCCATGTGACCGTCGTAGTTATACGGGCTGCAAAACTCCGGCGGCATCCCGACAAGCTTACCCTGCACGTCCACGGCCCCCTCGGCATAAACGAGACAAAACCCGACCTCGATGATTCTCCAAGCCGCACAGACCGTCCCCGTCAATCTCACACTTTGGAAAGGTCGCAGATCCCAGCAGGGCTGGGTTCCCGATCGGTTCGTCGTGGCAGAGGCGAGAACGTGGGGAGTGCAGCAGACGTAGCACAATCCACTGACGTTGTAGAGTCTCGCAAACCCGCTAGGGTTGAGATCGCGATACCCCTCTCCGAACACTCTTGCCGTATATGCCGTTGCTGCCATTACCTCACGAACATACCTGCTGCTCGACCATCTCGTTGATCCATCCGATCACCAAACGTCCTTGGGAGTCCCGACTCGCATATCCGAACGTCGCGACCGTCATCCGCCCTGCGGCCGGCCTGCGCCACCTGTGAGGAGTCAACGGTGTGCCATTAGAGGTGGTTAGCTGCACGTTTGCTGAAAGCGCCTGATTGGTCAGGGCATCTCTGACGGTGTAACGGTAGCTGGCAGCAGAAGTGGCGTTGCCTGCGCTTCCCGAGACAGAACTGAGCACGACTGGAAACACTGAGCCGCGTCCGCCCAACGCTTCAAGGATCCACGCACCATGCCGAAATGTTGCAATGATCGGCTGGGCCGTCTCCGTCAGGGGATCGCTCGACTCCAGGCCTTTGTATTCATCGAGCGCCGAGAATTCCATCGGGTATCCGTCTTCGATCGGCCCGTAGGCTTTGTATTGCCCGACGACGGGAGGCTTGCCCTTGTAGCGGACCCGCTGCCATCGGATCACCTTGTTCACTTCGTCGATCGAGCGGATGACGCCCACCACGCGTGGTTGCCCCGGCGGATACGACGTCGATCTCGCGGATGCGCCGCTCGCGCTGACCGCCGCCGGCCGCAGACGGTCCGCTCGCTGTCGAAGCTCGCGCGCATCGCTGGGCATTACGATCTCCTCTGCCCCACGGCTTCGACGGCCGTGACCGCGATCGCCGAGGCCCGCGCCGTCTTCGGCTGCGTGGCGTAGGTGTTGAGCTCCGAGACGGCGGCGCTGCTGCGTGCCCGCACCGCGAAGACGTGTGTGGTTCCGTTTCCGTAGGCCGCGGTGGTGAACTCGTAAAGCCGCCGGCTGCCGACAAACGGCGTCGTGGTCAGGCCGGTTACGGAGTCGGTCAGCGGCGTGTTGAAGTCGATCGACGCCGCGTCCGCCCCGCGGAACGCTCGAAAGTCCGTCGGCCATTCGCCCTGACCGTAGGGATCGTACTCCCAGCACACCCGGAACCTGCCGCCCGCGATCGGCTCGCTGCACACGTGCCGCGGGAACATCGGCAGCGGCGGGCTGATGCGGATGCCGCCCGAGTCGAAATCCACGCGCACCGGCTCGCTGAACCGCCCGGCGAAGCCGTTGCCCAGGACGATGGCCGCGTCGTACTGAAAGCCCATGCTCGCCTGCTTGGGAAAGCCCGGCATGTTGGCGACCGTGGTCTCGTTGGGCTTGGCGAATCCGCAGATCGACCACGGCCCCACGTCCGGATACAAGCGTCGTCGGCGCAGCACCACGCCGCCGCCGGGATACGGAAACACCGTCCCCTCGGTCATCGCGTAGCCCATCGCCAGCACGTCCACGTTGCTGTGCCCCAGGTGATAGGGATCGCAGCCCCGTTTGTAATGATCCAGAAGCACGCTCATTGCGGGATGAGTCCTTGCGTGAAGGGATCGACCTCGGCAATACGTCGCGTTCCGCGTGGCGTCGTTCCATCGGGCATGAAGTGTTTGACGTCGCCCGTCTGGCGGTTCACCGTCACCTTCATCGTCGCCAGCTTATTGGCCACGGCCTCCGCGTTGGCGTCGGCGGAAGGCGCCGAAGCGCCGGGGATGGTTCCCATCGGCAGGAGTCGGAAGTGGGAGGTCGCATCCGGGGCCGTTGCCCACGCCGCCGCCATCGTGCACACCTTCGTCGAACCGACGTAGGAGGCGACGAATTCACACTGTCCCGCCCCCGTCCCTGCATCGATGAAACATCGCTGGTTCTTGTAGAAGTCGTTGACCGCCGAGGCCCCGGCGTCGAGGGTGATCGTCGAGGCTCCGCCCGCCTGGGCGGTGCCTTCGCGGTTGCGCGACTCGGAGCTTCCGCCTCCCCCGGCCGGTGCTTGTTCGAGGGCGTTGGTCGTAAACCTTCGCACCGCGCCGTCATCCTCCGTCAGGTCATTGAGCATTTTTCCGAATGACCCGGCGCCCACGTGGCCTGCGAACGCTTCGTCCCAGACCTTGTCCGCGATTTTGTCCACCGCGCTCGTGGCCATGGCGCTGTCCGTGATCACGTCAGCGGCCGTCGCACCGACGCTGCTGTCCATGCGTCCGCCGACCAGCGCCGCCGGAAGCCGCGTCTGGATGTTGTCCGTGTCCGCCTGCACCGCGGCGACGGCCGTGGTGATGGCGTCCGTCGCGGCGATGATGGCGCTGTGATCGGCGGGGTCGGAGGGCAGGTTGTCCGTCTTGGCCTTGATGTCTGCTACTTCAGTGACGACCGCGGCGAGGATGGAGGCGACTTCGGTGTCCACCGCGGCCAGTGTCGCGGCGGTGTCTGCCTTGATGGCGTCGGTCGCCGCGATGATCAAGCTCTGATCGGCGGGGTCGGAGGGCAGGTTGTCCGTCTTGGCCTTGATCGCCGTCACATCGGTCTGAAGGGCGCCGATCTCGGTGTCCACCGCCGCGAGGATGGACGCGACCTCGGTGTCCACCTTGGTGTAGCAGTCGCCGGTTTGCGGCGTGTTGCCCGTGTAGGTCGTGACCGTGTCCGTCAGAACGACGCCGTCCACCTTGCCGCTGGTGGTTGCAATTTCACCCTGGCCGGTTCCGTCCTTGATGGTGACCTTCGGGTGCCCGGCGGTGTCGGGCGTGGCGACCGCTGTTCCGTTCCAGGTGGTCACATTCGCCGGGACGGGCACGATCGTCCCGGCGATCAGCCAATCGTAGATGGCCGCGGGAAGCACCATGAATTCGTGAAACACGGGGACGTGGTTGGCGGCGTCGGTGATGGACAGGAGCATTCGGCCGACCCGGTTCGTGTTCGCCGCCGAGAGTTCCAGTTGCATCATCCCCGCGTCATTGCCGCTGATGTAGTTCAGATCGTTGGAGGTTCCCGAGGTCGCTCCCGTGACGTTGTCGAGGATGTTGGTCGGGGCCGATCCGTCGTCGGTGTCCGCGGTGAGAGTGATCCGCTCGTTGGTGATGGTGAGCGCCGTCTCGATCGTCACGCCGTCCGTCTTGTCGTAGAAGGGGCCGACCGTGACGATGACCGCCGTGTTGCTTCGCAGGAACCGCATTTTAACTTCTCCGCTCCGCGTATTGCCGAGTGAGGACCGGAATGGCCGGCCCCGAAGGCGCCGCGATCGCCCCAATCGCCAGCGACGGGTGTTTGCGCACCGTCGCGTTGGCGGTGGTGAAATTCCGCGTCCATCCCGTCGCGTCAAACGACGTGAACGAGGCCACGTGCATCGCCGTTCCCGCGCCGTCCGTGTAGCGAATCGGCGTCTTGGTGACCAAGGCCGCGGTGTCCGTCGTGCCCTGATTGTCCGAGTCGCGCACCGCGCTGGAGAAGGAGTCCGTGGCGGTGAAGCCGCAAATACAGAATGCACCCGCGCCCGTGGCGTTGGTGCTGCGCGTGGAGTTGACCGCGTCGAGGGCGCTGGCCAGTTGGAACGCGAAGAAGGGCAGGAACCCCGGCGCCGTGTCGGCCTGGTTGCCCGTGGAGGTGGGCGAATCCAGCACTCCGACCCAGTGATTGCACGCCCCGTTGTAGCCCAGCGCCAGATAGATGTAGAAATTCGCCCCGTCGGCCAGCCGTGTTGTCGCGGTGAAGCCCTGGCTGTCAAAGCTCCCGATCTCGATGGCCTGACCGCCGCTCGCTGGCGCTCTTGCGGCGTATTGGTTGGATACATGATTGTTGATCTGGCTCGTGCCCACGTTGTCGAAAATCCATGTGTTCGAGGACGCCTGCACGGGTCCGGTGCGATCCACCAGCCCGAAACAGAACTGCATCACGGATAACGTGGTGTCCCAGGAGGTAATGTCCCCGCCGCCGAGCACGAACAGGTTGTCGGGCTGGAAGTTTGGAGCGGTCACGTCGGTTGAGCTGTCGGTCGTTGCGTTTGCGGTGAAGGCCCCGGCGTAGACGGAGAGGTCGCTGCCGCCCAGCAGGATGCAGTTCACCAGAACCGCCGTGGCCGGGGCGTCCGTCCAGTTGATGCGCACTCCGTCGGTGATGAACGCATCGAAGCTCGCCTCGGCGTCGACGGCGCCGTCCGACGCTTTCAGCAGGCTGATGCACTTGGTATTACTCATCACCCTGTGTGAGTCGGAGACGTCGGCGTTGTCCACCGAGCGCCCGCACAGGCAGTAGTTGCGCGTGCCGTCGGTGAAGCCCGTGGCCAGCATGAGGTGCGCTTCCTCGACGGCGTTGGTCAGGGCGTTGGTGATAATAAAGATCGCCGCCTTGGCCGTTCCGAAGCCGGTCTTGGTGAAGTTCTGCGTCCCCGTGGTGGTTCGGGCCGCCTCCTGCACTATTTCGATCGTTACCGCCATGCCCGCTCAATCCACTACGGCTGCGTCATCGCCTCCACGTATGCCTCGCTCGAAACCGTCAGGTCCGCCGCGCTGTTCGCCGTGAGCACCTTGACCTCGATGTAGTCGCCGACCGCGAAGTCCACGTTCACCAGGTCCGAGGTGTCTTCCAGCGTCGCCACCGCGATGTTGATGCGCTGCGCATCATTGGCGAAGATCGACGCCCCGTTCTTGAGGACGTCGACGATGCAGCTTCCTCCGCTCGGGGCCGTCTTCACCCGTCCTCCCGCCCGCCGCAGCTTGAAGGGCGTCAGCACGCGACGCTGATAGCTGTTTTCGTTGTTGGTCAACGTGCCCGGGTATTGACAGTCGATGGCTGAATAAGGGATCACCTGCCCGGTTCCGACCAGGTCGGAGAGCCTGTGCCGGGACCGGGCGACTTCGTGATACAACGTGTTTCTTCGCACCAGCACCAACAATTCCTGGTCGCCGTTGAGGAGCAGCGTGCTGCCCGGATTGTTCAAACGAATGTTCACCCCCCCCGCGTCCAGGTCGTGAACGATGATGGAATAACTCTGCGACGAGGGGGCCAGAATGAGGAGTTCCCCCTCGGCCATCGATCCGCTGATGGCAATCAGGTCGTCCACCGTCCCGCTTTCGGGCGTCAGGGAAAACTGTGAATTGCCGGCCAGCGTACACCCGTCATTGACCAGCACCTGAGCGCCGCCCTCTTTGAGGGCCAGCAGCCCGACGTTCGTGATGTTCTTGCCGTTGGCGTCCAGGTTCTGCGGCAGCGGCCCGTAGCTCTCGAAGTTGAACGGCTCGGCGATCCACGTCGTGGCCGTGATCTGCATGCACATCACGAACTTCTCCACGTCGTTGAGCACCAGGTCGCCGTGCTTGAGCTTGATGTTCCCCGTGCTCTTGATGGTCACCACCCGCGCCGCGTTCTCGCAGCGCAGGAAGAGCACGCGCGACACCTTCGTCGCGTCCGCGGTGAGCGTGACCAGGTTGTCCGCGGCGGCGTCGGCCTCCGTGTCCACCGAGTGCACCATCTTCGTCGGCGTGATCGTATCGCTGGCCAGGGTCAGTTCCGTCGAGGCCGAACCCCAGAGCTCTCCGACCCCCTTGAGCGCCTTGGCGTTCATGTCCACGTCGCCGCCGGCCTGCACCGAGTACCAGGCGTTGGCGATGCCGATCAAAAAGTTGTGCAGCCGCGCATCGAGGATGGACGTCACCTCCGTGGCGTTGGTGGTCACCTTGGCGATGCGGAAGTGGTCTCCGCCCGGCCAGGCCGAGGTGCTGATCTTCAGCGTCTGGTCGACGTCCAGGTAGAGGTAGCTCGTGCTGCTCGCCGCCAGGGCCTGCGTGGCCGCACCGGCGAACGTCTTGTCCGTGGCTGCGATCTTGTACTCCACGGCGTACACACCGACGTTGAGGCCGGTGAGCTTCACGCAGCCTCCGCCGTAGCGGGCGATCAGGTCCAGGACGTGCAGCTCGAACTGTTTCAGCCGCGTGAACAGCTTGGGCGTGTCCGATTTGGTCGCCTTCTCCTTGATGTGCCGGATGCCCGTGGCCGCGTGAATGGTATCAGACAGCGCCGTTCCCGCGGCGTCGGAAATGTCAACAAGTACCGGGTTGGCCATAACCTGCTACTCCGTGTCTCGCGCGAACCGAAACGTCAGCACGTCTCCGCCCGTGTCGTAACTGTCGAACTCGAACGACGAGAGGCTCGGCGGATCGGTGGAGCTCACCATCGCCTCAATCTCCGGCAGGGCCGCGCCCTGCGGATTGCCTTCCGCGTCGAGCAACTGCACCGAGAACTTGTGCATGCCGAAAGCCGGCGGCACCTGCACGATCAGTTCCCGCGCCGCAGCCGCGTCCCCATACGCCGTCTCCCCGTAGATCTCGTCCCCGTGTCCGCCGCCCGCAATCGGCTGAGCCAGTCCGTCTCCGTAGGTGCTCTCCCCGTACACCTCCCCGCCGTGCCCCTCGAACCGCTGCACCGCTCCGCTGAAGAGCGCCGCGGGCGCTTTCAGCAGCGGACGTCCGGTGTCGATGGTGCCCGTGCCGAAGTCGCTGTAGGCCTGCAGGGCGTCGCCCGCGTCCGCGTCGTCCGGGTACGGCACGCGAAGTTTTACGGCGGTCTTCATGATTCCGAGCCGATCTCCGGAGCGTTGCGCAGGTCCTTGAGGTGGTACTTGGTGCGGAACCCTGCCTGCGGGTCCTTCACGTATTCGATGCCCACCACCTCCGGGTATCCGTTGAAGGCGATGCCCAGTCCGGATATCCCCGAGAAGGAGTCGCCGATGCGCACGTCGGTTTTGATCCACGGCACCTCGGGGGAGCCACTGATGCTGTCCAGGGCCATGCGTTTCGAGAGCTGCTCGCAGTGCTTTCGAAAGGCCTCCGAATCGTCGCGATCGTTGAACTGCGGATCACCGTCGCGAGGCAGCGACAGGAAGCTCCGCGTGAGCGCCGCGAACGGGTGCTCTCCGGTCCCCAGGTCCGGCGGGGCCGGCATCCGCCGCCGCAGGACGAATCGCTCCGTGCCCAGGTCGATGGTCTGCGTGCGCCCCCGCGTGACGCTCGCCCCCGCGGACCGCGGTCGCTGCGTCATCCGCCGGTCGCCGCGCACCGTGCAACTGATCGCCACGAAGAAGTGCGGCAACCCGTAGGTGATCCCGTCGTCGTTAAGGCCGATGTACGCCTCGATCATGCTCGTCTGCTGGTCGAAGCTGTGTTGCCGCAGGTGCGGGCTGGCGTGCAGGTTGTCGTCGGGAAACCAGATCGCCGCCCGTTGCTCGTCGAACGTCACCTCGCCCGTGTGACGGACCCAGCGTGGATCGGCCAGCGCGGAGAACGGGTCGGTCGCCGAGAAGTTCAGCCACACCGCCGGCGTGCGCGACGTCGTCGCCGGGTGCAATCGCCCGATGAGCTCCAGAAACGGCCTGCGCCTCGGCGTCCATTCCGCGACCTCGTCGGGCGGGACCGATCCGCCCAGTTGGGCGTTGGTATAGATGAGCTTGTCGATGCCCAGCCAGTCCGCGTAGGGGCTGTAGAAGCCGGGCGAAGTCCAGGGGCCGACGTCGCGGCTGTACGGCGAGGTCGTGAAGTCCGCGTTCAGGTAGCTCCAGTCGTCGGGGAAGACCCAGCGCCGCAGCACGTCCGCCACGGTGTGAAACTCCGGGTGTTTGGGGTGGTACTTGGTTTTCCACTGCTCGGTCTCGGGATCAAACTCGTCGACGCCGTCGTCCAGCCCGAAAGCCTCTTCCCAGAAGAGGATCGCCGCGTCTTTCGCCGCGGTCGTGGCCAGGTTGTCGATGTTGGGGTCCGGCTTCCAGCCGGGTCGCAGCAGCAGGTTGACCTGAAACTCCTTGAACCCGCCGAGGATGATCGGGGCGTTGATGGCCCGCGCGTCCAGGGTTACGTCCGCTTGCTGCGCCGCGTTGCGGTTGGCGATGTCCGTGGGCGTGAGTCCCGTGTAATCCGTGAACGGCGCATCACGGGGGATGTCCAGCACCTTGGGTGCGACCATCCGCCGCTCGTGCGTCTCGTCCTCGTGGGTCTCGTTTTCCAGCGTGGCATAGATTCGCAGGTAGTATTCCGCCGCCGCCGTGAGGCTCGTTCCCGCACGGATGGGCAGCTCGAAGTGCAGGCCCGCCGCGTCGCACAGGGCGACCAGGGCCTCTTCGGCGTTCATCGATTGAATCGACACCGCCGGGACCCGCGCCGTCATCATCCGCGTGAAGGGGTCCTGCGCATCCACCGCGGGGTTGAGCCCCACGAATTCCTCCGTGTCCCGCAGGAACTCCAGAGCGCTCACCGGCAGGCCGGTGGATTGGATGTAGTGCGTGGCCACGTAGCGCAGGGCGTCTGCGAAGTTCCAATATAGGGCCTCCTCGGCGCCGTCTTCGGCAAAGGCGAACACGCCGTGCGCCGACGAGGCCCCCTCCCCCGTGTCGATGTTCAGCTCTTCCCGGGCGCGGTTGGGCTTGCCGCCGGCGTTGAAGATGGGAGGCAGGGCCTCCACCGTCACCAGGTCCGGCTCCGTCGCGTCCCAGTCCGCGAGCGGATTGAAGCGCATTTTCCGCCCGAGAATCTGGCAGGCCTCGCTGCGTCGCAGCAGCTCCTGGGCCTCGCCGATGCACGTGCAGGACACGGCCTGGTGCCGCTCGCTCCATGACGGCGTCCGTGACGTCGGGAATCCCTGGAACAGGTGTACCGGCGGGTCCGCTCCTCGGCCCATGGCGATGCGTACCCGCAAATCGGGGTGCAGCTTTTCGAGGATGTGCTTAAAGTGTTGCGTGCCGATGCTGCCGCCCGCCCCCAGCTTGGAGGCGTCCAGCGCCCGCACCGCCAGCGTCGCCGTCGTGTCCGTCCCGTCGATGCCCTGGTAGATGTTCGACCAGTCGACGTACTCGACCAGCTCAAACTCGCCGCTCCCTCGCGCCGTCTCGATGTAGACCGGGACCGCTTCCGGAATGCGTTTGAGCGTCCGCGGCTCGTGCGCGGCGGGCGTCGGCCGGTTGGCGACCGAGCGTTCCGCCCGGCCGGGCGATTCACTGAGTGCGGTGTCCAGCAGCGCCGGCATCAGTTGCTCCCCCCTCTCCCCTTGGGAGAGGGCTGGGGTGAGGGCTCATTCGACAATCGAAAATCGACAATCGACAATTCGTTCATTGCTCAGCCCAAAAGTTTGAATACGACGCGCAACCCCACCAGCAGCGTGAACAGCGCGTCGCCGCTGAGTCGTCGTCGCGGCCCGTCGAAGCTCCAGTCCTCCAGCACCGCCTGGTTGCACAGCGTCGTGCCGTCGAAGTCCTTGAGCACCGTGGGCTTGATGGCGGCGGGCGACGCCGGCCCCAGGCTCCCGCTCACTCGGGCGCTGCCGTGCTTGGCCTTGTTGAGGTCGCTGACGATGGCCTGCAGCACGGCGTTGGTGGTTACTTTGAGCGTCCCGCTCCACAGCACCCGTCCCTGTTCGAAGCCCAGGTTGTCCTGGAAGGCGACGTTTTGCTGGGCGATCTTCTGATCCACCACGGCCGTGCGCTCCGGCTGCTGGTGGACCTGCACCGTGTATCGCGCCGTCGCGTTGTAGCGCGACCCGCCCGGCTGCCCGAGGTCGAGCTCCGCCACGCCGTTGGTCCCGCCGAACTGTGGGGTGGTCGCCATCTACCAAACTTCCGCCTCTCGTGCGATGAACTCAGGATTGACGATCCGCCCCTGGAAGGCCGAGCCGTTCGGTCCGATGTTCCTGACGTTATTGTTGTTGATAATCGTGACCAGCCGGGCAAGCTCCTGCGCTCCGGCTTGCAGCGAGGCGGGCTGCTCATCGAGTTCCCGCTGTCGTCGAATCTGCTCGACGGAGAACCGTCCCCCGCTGGCCTGTGCGGTCTTGGCCGCGCTGGTTTCCTTCCGCGCGGCGGTGATCAGGTCGTCGGTCTCCAGTCCGAATCGTTCCGCGATCGGTCCGGCGATCGTCTCCAGGTGTCCCGCTCCTTCAAGCGAGTCGGCGTCGGCAAATTCCGTCGCCGCTGCCGCCTTCAGAGCCTCGCGCTCCTCGGACCTGCGCTCATCAATCGCTGCCGCGTCCCCGGCCTCCTTCTGTAGAAACCGCTTGGCGCGGGCGGCGTTGACCCGAGCGCTCTTGCTCGGATCGACCTTGAATCCGAGCCGCGCCAACTTCTCTAAGTCCGTAGCCGCAAACTCTCCCCCGCCGGGTCCGAATTGTGCGCCCCCGCCGAACTCCGTCAGAAGTGGTCCCAGTTCGTCACGCAGATCCTCGGGCGCGGCGGCGATCGTTCGTTCCACCGCGTCCGCTTGCTCCTTGCTGAAGGGCTTCAGGCGACGATCGCGGTCCCTGGCTTCGACGACCGCGTCGGCCTCCGCCATCTGCGATTGCTCGATCTTCGTTTGTGCCTTGGTGAACTTCTCCTGGGCCTCCTCCGCCTCGCGGATTTTTTTCTTCACTTCATTCCATTGGCTGATCAGGAAGTTCAGTCCCAAGATGGCGACCCCGCCCGCCCCCAGCAGGCCAAGCGCCGCCACGTTGTTTTTCAGTGCGTCCGTGACGGACTTCACCGTGCCGCCCCAGGTCAGGTTCGCAGACGCCAGCTCACCCGCGACCTTGACGCCCCGCGTCATGCCCATCGCGAACTGTCCGAGTGCGGGGTGGATCTGATTCAGCAGGCCGATGTAGTCCTGGGTGCGGGCGTTCAGTTGCTCTTGCTTGGGGGCGAGATCAGTGACGACTTCCGATAGTATTTGCTGCTCATCCCGGAGGTGGGCCACCTCAGCGACCGTCCCGGTGAGCTTTGCGGCGTTGAGTTGCTGGGTCACCTCGACGAGACGTTTCTCCGCCGCCGTCAGCACGTCCACGCTGCTCGCCGACTCTGTAAAGCCCAGAGCGGCGGCGACCATCTTCAGTTGCGTTTCACCCGCCATCTTCCGGTCCTTCGTGGCTCCGCGCCGTATTGCTAGTGGCCTTGCTGCCTCGTTGCCTTCCCCGATTACGCAAACGAGAATAACTTCGTGGCACTGTTGATCTGGTACGCCGTCGCGCCCGCCTTCCAGCCCGACGACCCGTTCAGGGAGAACTCGCTGTACTCTCCGCCGTCCCGGTGGTTCGCGCCGGTCCACAGCACGTTGTTGACCGTCAGCACCTGGTTGGCCGCCGGGGTTCCTCCCGCTCCGCCTCGTCCCTGCAAGGTCGCCGTCAGCACCCCGCGGACCGCCTTGAGCAGTTGCGCCGTGATGTGCGACGGGCTGACCGCTTTGGCGTCGCGGTGCGTGAGGGTGATCTGCAGAGGCCGCCAGCCGACGATGTCCACCGCCGTGTGCCCGATGTCATTGTCCGCAAAGTCCTCGATCACCTCCGCGTCCAGGGCCAGCGACAGGGACTCCGTGTGGATGGGGGCGATGGCCGTCGCCGCCCCGTCGGGGTCGAACGACGCCGACTGCGGTCGGTACAGCCGCGCCGGATAGGTGAGCGTCGGGGCGCTTCCGCTGGCCGCGGTCAGGGCGAGGATGCCGTCCAGTTCCGTGGCCGCCGCGGGGAATCGCACCTTGCCGGACAGTGACAGCGTCGCGTCCGCGCCCTTGGGGATGTTGATCCTCATCCCGTGAAAGACGATCCCCGGCACGGTGTAATTGTGCCACGTCGCCGCCCCGGACTCCTTGCCGGAGAAGGTCGTGTTGCCCACCGCCGCCGCGAGGAGGGCGTTGACCTTGGTGATGTCCGTGCACTCAACGGCCACGTCCACCGCCAGTCCTGCGCGGTCCACGTCCTCGCTGCCGATAGCCCCGTCGCTGCGGCTCTGCACCACGTTTCGATAGGCGGCGCTGAAGGCGATCGAGGCCAGTCCTCCGATGGCCACGCCGTTGGCGCTGAGTCCCTGGGCTAAGAACGTTCGTTGGTTGGGCATTGTTTACGGTTCCTTTCTAGCTCGCGCCCGGCGCTTCCCGCACGACCACTTCCGCTCGCATGATGAAGGCATCCCGACGCTGCATCACCACGCGGACTCCTCTAAACTCGCTCCGCTCCGCGAAAAAGCCGTTGGCTGACTGTGCCGGAACTTTGTCGTGCAGGGCGTTTCGCATCAAATCCCGCATCAGGTTGGTTCCGCCCGTTGTGCCGTCGCCCTTTCGCGCCGCTCCGTCGCGCTCGTTCTGGCACACGATGTAGATGCCGTAGGTCGGCTCATAGTCCTGGCTGCCTTCCTGCGTCTCGATCGCCCGGTCGCCCTCGAACAGCACCGCGCAGTACGGGCTTCGCCGCGCGGTCATCTCCGCGATGAGCTCATCGCCTTCCGGCGAGGTCGTCCCGCGAAACGTCTCCACCTTGCCCCTCGTGGTGAAGGGCGACAGCGCCGCGATCTGCGCCACGATCCATTCCTCCGTCAGCGTCGCCAATGACCCGTCGTGGCTCAGCGGGGCGCTGGCTGCCGCTTTCCCCGCAAAACTTCCGTGGCGACGCCCGGAGATTGCATGTCGCGTTTGGGTCTTCGCTGCCATTCCTACTCAATCGTAAAGGTGTCTCCCGACACCGGGGCCGTGGTCAACGCCGTCACGCTGAAGGTCGGCGTTCCGGACGAGGTGTTCCCCGTGATGTCCGTCTTCTGTCCGCGCAGCGCCGCCGTCGTGGTGTCCTTGTCGAAGGCCAGGATCTGCCCTTTGAACTGGTCGGCGACCGCTCCCGCGGGGTCCAGTGCGGAGCTCACCACGCTCGTCGTCGTGGATCCCGCGCCCACCGTTCCCGTGATGATCGCCCGTATCGCCCGTTCCAGTCTGGCCACGCCGCCCGTGGCGTTGTTGATCGCGGAGATATTGGCGTCCATGCGTCCGCCGACCAGCGCCGCCGGCAGCCGCGTCTGGATGTTGTCCGTGTCCGCCTGCACCGCGGCGACGGCCGCTGGGAGAGCGTCCGTAACCGCCTTGATCGCCGCGACTTCCGTGTCCACCGCCGCAACAATGGTCGCTACTTCGGTGTCAATATAGCCAGCAACCGTGGCGAGGTTCGCGGCCGTGGCCAGCCCGGATTGAATTTCAGTGACTGCATCGGCGGCGATCGCCGCCGCGGTGACCACGTCGTTGGCCATATGCTGGACGCTGCTGTCCACCCGGCTGCTCACCAGGGCGTTCGGCTCGCTTCCGCGCCACAGCTTCACGTCCGCGTAGCGCAGCAGGGCCTGCTCGGTCAGCAGTACTTCGTAGTTCGTCGTGCCGTCGGGCGTTGTTTCCCAGTTGGGCGATACGCTGGCCACGCGCCCGGTGGTGAAGTCGGTGATGACTCGAGCCTGATTGTTCGCTCCGCCCGTTCCGCCTCCGCCCGTTCCGCCCGTGGTCTTGAGGATGCAGCCGATGAGCAGGTCGGCGACCGCGGGCACGTCCGTGGCCAGGGTGAGGGTCCCCGCCGCCCCCGCCTGCGCCGTGCCGCTGAACAGCACGGGCATGACTCGCGGGTACACCGTCATCAGCGTCGTCTTCGGTCCGCTCGCAGCCTTCGCGGCGAGTGACAGGCATGAGCAATCCGTCTCCGCGCCGGTCAGAGTGAGCATCCCGACGCTGTTCTTGGGGGAGGCGACTTCCTCCGCGGTGTCGGCGGCCGCCCCGTCGTCCTTGCTGATTTCCGTATCCGGAGTGGTGGGGTCGGTCGGATCACCGTCCGCGTCCAGATAGGGAATGAGCAGGGTGAACCTGGCGTTCTTCACCGGGTACGGCAGTGCTGCGTGTGATGCGTGATTGGCCATTCTAGCAAACTCCTACGCCGCTTCGTCCGCGGCTGCGCTCCGCTCCGCGCACCAGTCCCAGTCTCCGCCCGGGCGCAGGCCCGCCCGGCCCGCCCGGGTCCCAGGCCCCGGTATGCCCCAACATCGTGATGTTCATCACGGAACAGTATGAGGTCGCACCGAGGTTGCTCACTTTGTAGTTGATCTCATTTCCGGGACCGGCGTCGATGGAGACCGAATTAGTCGTATCGGTGAAGTCGCCGGTCAAGGAAGCGGGGATGCTCAGCGTCAACGCCGTGTCCGCGCCCCCTTTGCGAAGGGTTACAGTAGTCGCTGCGTCAGTGTTGTTGTTGACCGGAACGTGGCAGGTAAGCTCCCGCGCCGTGAAAGCCATGCGGGGATAGAACTGAGTGTTGGATTCCGTGGTCGAGACGGATAACACAGACCCACTGACGCCGCGATAATGGGTGGCTCCCGCGGCGATCGTCGAGTTTCCGAACCCTGAGGAAATGAACGGAAACACCGTCCCGCCGTGGACGATGTTGGCTCCCAGGATGCTCATCTGCCAGTCGTTGCCGCCTACGCCGTCGTTGCCGGTGATGCGAAATCCGAAATTGAAATGATCGCCTATGGCGAAGTCGTCGCTGTGGGTTGCGTCATCGATGATCCCCGTCGCCGTTGTGAACGTAAGTTGATTGTTCCCGTCTGCGAAGTTTTTACGCACCGTGACGAGCGTTGAACCGACGCAGGCATTGTCAAAGATATACCCGTAGAAGCGGCTCACCGTGAATGCGAACCGGCAGAGCATGGAACTACCGGACTCAGTTTGGAAGGGGTCGGGCGCGCCGGGTCCAACGGTGCCCGACCCACCGCCGCCATTGGGACACCAATGCCACTGCGGGTTTTCATCAAAATAGATGTTTCCGCCTTCCGGCCCGTTGTTGTTGGCGATGTTACAGATCGACCAGCATTTGCTCGTGTCCGTCGGGTCGAACTGGAAGCCGAGAACCTTGATGGTGATGTTGTTGGTGCCGGCTTCCGTGGGCACCGCCACGAGCCAGCAAGTCTTGTCGCCCGCGTCGTAGGAGACAGAGTTGGTCGTGTCCTCCAGAACGCCCGTCAGATCGGAGGTGTAGGTAACGGTCAGACCGTTGGCGGGACTCGCCTGGTTCTTGCGCAGATGGATGGTGCTGTTCACCGACGCGGTGTTGGCCGACACGCGGGAGAACATCTTGCTCGCCACCCCCGCGAGCACGATGGGGAGCTCCGCCTGGGCTTCGGTCATGGGCGTGCCGTAGCTGGTGTCTGCGATCCCTCCGGCGATGGGGATGAACCGCGACGTGTTGTCCGCGACCACGATACTCCCGCAGGAAACGATCAGACTGGACGACATCAGGTCGCTCCCTTTCTCGCTTGGTTGATCCGACGATTGTTGTCCAGCACGGCGGCGAAATTGTCCTCCACCGACAACCCTTCATGGTCCTTGCACGGCGCGATGCGGTAGGCGCGAAGATCAGTCCCGTTCCGATGGATGAACTCCACGATGCAACGGCAGCCGTGCCCGGTCCAAGTCAGAGAGTCGATAGAAAGCGGCATGATGCCCGCTGCCTGACGTTCCAGTTGTGCCTGAGCTTCGCGGCACTCCGCACTCTTCACGTAGAGGTATTGTTTTTCAAGGGACGGAAACTTGGCGTGGAACTCCAACCGCTGCGAGTTCTTTTCTTCGGACTCCAAGTGCGCACAACGGTTCAGGATCGCAGCGCGTTGGGCCACGCGCTCGCCGACCTCTTCGTTGCTGAGTTCCGGCAGCAGCATCACTTCACTCCCAGAAACGCCGGCCACAGTTCGTCGTTGATGATCCGCACGTCCTCATCGCTCCAGAACAGAAACGGCCGTGGCTCCTGGATCACGTAGTAGGCCAGGGCGTACAGCGGTCCCTTCCCGTAGCCCAGTTTGCCTTCCGGATCGACGAGGAGTCCGATGATGTTGGGCCGCGATCCCGTGTAGGGCACGAACTGCAAAATCTCCCGGTTCTTGTCTAAGTCCTTCGGCCACTGCCGCGAGCGCTTCAGCGCCGTCGGGAGCGGGATGGCCAGCGTCTTTTGCTCCCGCGGCTGGATCACTCCGCCGTGGTGTACCTGGGCCGCGTAGGTCAGGTTCGTTCCCACCTCCACGCGTGCATCGGACAGATCGAAGATCGTGTCCCCGCCGCCCGCTCCGGACATCCCCGCTCGCAGCGACGCCGCCAGGGCTCCGGTTCGCACCGCGTCGCTGCCTTCCTTCTTGAGCACGTCGGGCAGTCGTCGCACCGCGGAGCTCATGCCCAGCACGCCCACTTGGCGCAGCAGTTTGCGGGGGTTTCGAAGGGCGCCCGAGGCCCGCTCGAACATGGTTCGATCGCCCGTGATCTCCAGCCTCGTCTGGAGGCTCAGTCCCGTAGCCATGTTCCCTCATTGCCGTTGACCTACTGCTGCCCGCTGCCTGCGAATCAGAGATCGCGCATACCTGCCGCGTTTTGTTCCTTGCTTCCCCAGGCGACGATCGGGTCGTCGGCGGTCGTCGCCGCCGGCGTGACCGCCACCGGGAGGTTGATTTTTCCCTCCGCGATTCCCTTGAGCCACTCGATGGCGTTGTCCCGCATCTGCTGCACGTCCTTGTTCGCGGGCGCTCGCCGCGTGTGCAGCCGGTACACCGCCAGGTCCAGGGTGAACCCCTTGAGCGTCCCGGCGGCGTCGGGGTGCGCGCTGAGGTCAACGGGTACGGCGTATCGTTTCGCCAGATACCCGTTGACCTCGCCTTCGCTGGACAGGCGGATTTCGTCGAGCACCGTCGCGTCCACGGAGCTTCCCGTGTCCGCGGTCAGTTGCACCGTCGCGTCGTCGCCGACGCGCAGGACGATGTCCGCATTGACGATGTAGGCCATCGTTTCTCCTCGCTCTCCCGCGCCGGGGAGAGGGTGGGGTGAGGGGCTACAGCCCCATCACGTCACCAGCGTGTCCTGGAACAGGTATCCCGCGTCGTTGGCGATCACCTTCACGCCCGACGTTTCGGCGACCTTGATGCCCGTGCTCCCGTAGGCCCCGCGGTTCGGCTCCTGCCAGGTCATCACCTGCGGCGCCTTCCACTGGAACTGCGCGCCCCAGACCACGTCCTCGACCTGGTCCTGCGAGATGCGCAGCAGCGCCGCCCCTCCCTTGGTCGCGTTGGGCAGATCCCAGATGCGTCCCTTGGTCAGGGTCTGGCCCTTCTTGCTCGTGGCGAACTGCGCCGCCCCGACATACACCGCGTCCAGTCCGAGGAACTCCGCCAGCTCCGGCACACTGACCGCTTCGGTCGAAAAGCCCGTCTGCGCCGGTCCCGTCCGCTGCTTGACCAGGCGTTCCTTGAGCGTGCCCTTGGCGGCGTCGAGGATCGAGGTGTTGCGCGACAGCTTCCGCCACGTGGCGATGTCCATCACCATGATGTTGGGCGGTGCGGCGCAGGCGTCGATTCCGGCGAGGATCTGCGCCAGGGCGTCGAAGGTCAGGGTCGCCCACTGCCCGGCCACGTCCACCTGGTTTCCGGCCACGTAGTTCGCCGTGTTCAGCACCGCCGCAGCCACGCGCCGCTCGCGCCGCCGCAGGATGTGCCGCATGACTTTTTCCGTTCCCCGCCGCAGCGGGCTGATCGGCGCGTCGGCGTTGTCGATCGCCTCCTGGGATACGAACGTCGACAGGGCGAAGTCGTCGGCTGCGAACGTGTCCTCCGAGACCGTCTCGTCGACCTCGTTGGGCGTGGAGTTCGGCCCCACCAGGGCGTCGTCGATCAGGAACTCCTCCGCCTGGCTGTACACCTTGTACTTGCCGGTCTTGTTGGGGATCGGCACCGGCGGCAGCACCAGATCCGCGATGAATTGTTTGTTCCGATAGTCGAGGGCGATCCGGGTGAGCCGCCCGTCGAACTGCAAACTGGTTACATCCGTTGGCATGCGCTACTCCTTTAGCAATGCCGCGCCCCCGCGCGGCTTCCTCGATTGAACGGTTCCCTAAAGCCCGCTTTCGTTATTGACCTTGGTTCTGGCTCGGCGCCAGCATGATCTCGAACAGATCGTTGACCACCGCCGCTTTCGAGCAGTTCAGCCCCGCCACGCTGTTGTTGACACCGGATGCGGGGGCCGAGGCCACCGCAACTCCGGCGGTGGACGCGGTGACGTAGTCTCCGCGGGCCACGGTGCCGCCGGCCTTCACCGTGGCCGGCCCCATGACCTGCACGTCAACGCGCTGTCCCGCGGCGGTCGTGGCGTGCAGCGCGACTCCGACGATCGGCGCGGCGGCGTCCACCGCCTCGATCACCGTCTCGTCCGCGGCACCCATCTTGACCAGCTTGTTGGCTCCGATGGCCGCTCCGCAGAGATAGGTCTTCGTGAGAACTGCATTGGGTCCACCCATCGTTGGTTCCTTTCAGGTTGTGCCACTGCCCACTCTCTCCGTTGTGAAGCAGTAAGCGTTGGTTTCGTTGGTCCGTTAAGCCGCCGCTCCGAAGATCACCGGGTACTCTTTCTCGCACCGTTGCCTCGCCGCCTTCCGCGTGAGCCCCATCTCCTCGTGCGGGACCATCAGCTCTCGCTGCAGGGCCTCCAGGCCGTCGGCGTAGTTGCCCTTGTGGTCCTTCACCGCGTTGGCGATCATCTCCCGCTCTTTGGCCTCGCCGCCCTTCTTGGCCGCGCCTTCGGGAGGCGCCGTCCGCCCCGGCTCGACGATGGGCTTGAGGCCGTTGACGATCACCGTGAAATTCTCCGGGTCGCTCACCGCCAGCTTCTTCAGCGCCTCGTAACTGGGATCCTTGGCGTTGATGGCGTTGACCCGCACCTTTTCCTCGAGCATGGCGTGCAGCTTGCCGACGCGGATGTCGGTCAGTTGCTTCTCCACTTCCGCCAGCCGCGTCGCGGACTTGTCCGAGTTTGCCGTGGCCTCTTTCATCACCTTCAGCTTGGCGCTGATGGCCTCGGCCCCGGCGCTCTCCGACAGGCCCAGCTCGTTGCACACCGCCTTGAGCGTGCCCGCGGCCGCGTCCGCCTTCTTCTTCGTTTCGCCGATTTTGCTTACCAGCGTCTCGACGGGATCGGTCTCTGCCGCGCCGAGTGCATTGCGGATGAGTTTCAGTTCATCCATACGTTTCTCCTTCTTTTCAGAAACCGACTCCTCCGCCGCCATCCGCTCCATGTGCGGAATGGCGGGCTTGTTCACCAGTCCAACCGAGTGCAGCTCGACGGCCATCATGTCGTCTTCCCGGATATGCAGCGTGGGCGAGAGGTAGCGGAACCTGCCGCTGCGGATGCGATTCTTGCCTTCGTCGTTCCACGCAACCTTGCCGATGATGCCCCGTCCCTTTTCGTATAGCAGCTCCTCCACCCAGCCCACCGCTCCGAGCAGCTCTTTGGGTGCAACTTTGTCTTGCTTGAGGCTCTCATGCGCCACGTCGATGGGGACGGCCACGCCGTGATTGCGAAACGCCGACTCGATCAAGCGCCACGCCTCGTCGTCGATGATCCACTCCACGCCGTTGGCGTTCCTGGTGCGTCCATCAGGCACCAGCAGCACTTCTACGATCCCGTCGTCGGGGATCGCCCCGCACGCCACGACGTTGGCCTGCACCTTGATCATTCGATCATCCTTTCCACTGCCCCGCGGAGTTCCGCGTCGATGGCGCTCAGGTCAAAACCTCCGCGCACGAAGTCCGACGGCTCGATGCCCCGGTGCTTCGTCCCCGGCACGGCGATTCGTTTTCGCACGTAGGCCAGGTCGATCACCTTCACGCCCATCGCTCGCACCTGCCCGGCGGTCAGGGCCACAAACGTGCAGCGGCATCCCCAGTCCCAGGGCGGGGTGTGCGCGTCCCAGAAGGGGTCGTCCCAGGCGAACACCTTGCCGTGCAGCGCCGCGTGTTCCGGGCGCACGCCGTTGACTCCCGGCGTCCCGTCGCCCACCGTCAGATATTGCCGGAAGGGAAACGCCTCGGTGATCTCCGGATCGTCCAGCGTCTCCCGCCGCGCGTCGTTGTAGGCCTGCTGGGTGTTCATCAGGAACATCGAACGCAGCTTGTGCAGCGCCGGTCGCGGCACGGCTTGCGTGGTGAAGTCTTCGATCAGCGTGTTCTGCACGTCCCGCCAGCTCGCGCCCGCGTCGATCGCTTTGACGATCCGGTCGCGGATGGCCTGGATCAGCGAGGCCTTGTGTACCGTGGCCACGCGAAAGGCGTGGGCCTTGGCCTTCGCGGAGAGTTCCTCGAAGACGTCCGAGGTCAGCGCCGCCTTCCTGGCGAAGTGCCGCCGCGCCTCCTCCAGTCGCTTGGGGCGGAAGTCTGTTTTGGTTAAGGTCGCTACCGGCATCCATGCCTATCCTCTGGGCAGTGCACTCGCTCGACCGATGAGCCCGCACTGCACGCTGCTTTCCGTGATCACTTCCTCCAGAGCGGAGGCGTCCATGGTTCGTAACGTCGCCTCGTCCAGTCGCAGGAGCGCCGCCGCCGCGTTGCCCGCTCCGCGGATGACGTTGACCAGCGGCCCGAGGGTCTCGTCCCTGTATCGTTCGCGCACGCGGCGCACGGCCTTGCCGTTCATCCGGTCCAAGTTGGCCATCACTTGCTTTTGAGTCTTCAGCGGCACAGATCACTCACTCTCCTTGCCGCCGGGCCTGTCGTCCGTCTCTTCTCTGACCGCGTCCACGAACGCGTCCGTCGGCTCCAGCACGTCCTCGCCGTCCTTGGGTTCGGGGATGGACAGCCGCTTGTAGGCCCACTGTCGGGGGATCGCCGCCCCCGCGCTCTGCGCCGCCCGCATCACCTGCGCCTCGCGCAGTCGGTCGACGGTCTCCGGCTTGATCCTCCGGAAGAACGGCGCCCACAGCTTGTCCTCGCCGTTGCCGGCCTGCTTTGGAAACTCAAATTGCACCACGGGGCGTATGATCTGCCCTCGCACCGTGCGCGACTCACCCTGAATGTCGTCGTCGCGCAGGTCGCCGCGTACGTCGTCCTGCACCTTCGCCGCCGCGAAGGTTCCCGTGCCTCCCGTGGTGTCGCTGGTGAGGTTGCCGCCCAGGTACATCACCGCCTCCTCGCGGTTGCACCAGTTCATGACCGCCTCGAAGGGTGCCACCCCGCGGGCGTTGGATTCCACCAGCTCCATCTGCACCGCGTTGCTGGTGAGGGCGTATCCCGCGCTGCCCATGCCCTTCATCATCGCCGCGAGTTCCGCCTTCTCCGCGGGCGTGGCCGCCGGCGGGTACTTGGTGTGGCGGAAGGGAATGCCGAACAGCTCGCAGAAGTGGCTCCAGTCGCTGAGGGCCAGCTTCTTGATCAGAAAAATCCACGCGTGTCCTTCGGCGAGGCTCTTCCACAGCGGCGATCCGCTCGCCGGTTCGGGTATGTGCACGATGAACTTCGGCGTCGTCGCCGGGATTCCGTTGCGCTCCTCGCGGGTGATCACCCGCACGTCGGCGGATACCCGCGGCTGCATCGTCAGTCGTTCGCTGGGGACGGGGAAGATGTCGATGGGCGTGAAGTTCTCCCACTCGATCTCGCACACCGCGAGGTTGTGTCCGACGGCCGTGGCCAGGTGCTTGAGGGCGCAGCCGCAGCCGTCCAGTCGGGCGAAGGTGTCGCGCACGTAGGCCGCCGCCTCGTCGGCCAGCGTCTTGTCCACTCTGTCGCTGAGCATTTCCGCCGCGGAGACGATCTCGTAGTCCAGTCCGGTCAGGGCTCGACGTCGTGTTCCGGCCACGCTGCGCAGCCGGCCGTCCTTTTGTTCCATCTCTTCGAAGAAGAGCAGTGTCTTGGCCAGGTCGCCGTCCTTGCCCGCGGCGAGGATGCTTTCGATCCGCGAGAAGGTCAGCCTGGCGGTCAGCGCCTGGCGCATCCCGTCGAGGTGCGGATCGTATTGCACGATCCGTCCCGGCTTGGGGAAGGCATTCTGCACGGCCTCCATCGCCCGCATCGCCAGTTGTTGGATTCGTCCGGCCATCGTTCTGCCGTCATTCCCGCGCAAGCGGGAATCCAGTCTTTTACAGGTTTCTCATTCCCGCGCTCGGCCCCGGTTCGCTCGGGACCCACTCGATCGGCCCGCTGTCCTCCGCCGCCGCGTGGCAGGCCAGGGCGCACGCCCAGAAGCGGTCGGCGTGCGAGCCTTCCTCGCGCGGGGCGACCAGTCGCACGTTCCCCGCCGCGGTCACCAGTTTGGTGACGCTGTGCAGGTCGTTGCGCACCTTCTCGTCCACCGGGATCTCGATCAGCTTGTCGATGAAGCGGTTGCGCATCCGCGCCGCGATTTGTTCCTTGAACGGCGCGGTGAAGTTGCACGGCTCCACGCTGTGAGCGCCGAAGCGTTCCACCAGGTTCTCCCCCATCTCCATGCCCAGGCCGCTTTGGTCTACCGCCGTCCGCCGCACGCGGCGTTGGCAGACCACGTTCGAGATGCGTTCGAACTGCTCTCGAAACGGCATGTTCTGCATGATGTCCATGCCCAGGCTGCGCATGACTGCGCCGAGCACTTCGAAGGCCCACACCACGGTGAGGTCCTTCTTGCGCCCGATGTCCACTCCCACCACCACGTCGCCTTTGCAGGCCCGCAGCTCATCGAGGTCGAGGGCCAGGGCCAGGTCCGCCTTCTCGCACTCCCCGATCATCTCGTAGGTCAGGAACGCCGTGGCCTCGTCCACGAACTCGCAGAGGTATTCCTGTCGCCAGACATCGTCGTCGGTGCATCCCTTGCGCAGCTCTTCGGCGTTCTGCGGACAGCCATCCGCGATGGCTTCGTGGATGGTGACTTTGCTCTGCGAGAACATGTCGTTCTCACCAAGACGATAGAACAGGTTTTGTCGGCCCATCGGTGTGGAGCACACGTCCAGTTCGCCGCCGCCGCGCGACACCGTGGGGAACGCCGCACCCCAGATATCCTTGTCGTGCTGGTGCATGGCGAATTCGTCGAGCAGGAGATCGCCGGTGAAGCCGCGCGCCGTTCGCGGGTTGGCGGGAAGTCCGATGATCCGCAAGGGGCCGCCGCCGGGGCCCAGTTCGGGAACGGCGATTTCCAGTTGGTTGTACTTGATGCCCTCGAAGACTTCTTCCGGTCCGTCGATCACCGCGCTGGCCGCGATCTGCATCGCCTCGAGATGCTGCTTGGCCTTCATCATCAGCTCGCGGCTCTGCGTGGCGCCGGCGGAAAGCAGGATCTGATTCCTTCGTCGCGACATGCCCCGCAGGATGCGCCGCAAGGTGAAGGCGAAGCTCTTGCCGGTCTGTCGGCTCCAGTTGTTCCACGTGAACCGCGCCGGGTTTTCCACCTGGCGGCGCTGGTACCCGTACAGCACGCTGGATAGGTCAATGCTTCCCATCACGCTTGATGCCGTAAATGTCATGAATGCGATCCACCACTTCGCCCGCATCGACTTTGGCTCCGCTCTTTTTCGTCTTCTCTCGGACCGACTCTCGGTCACGATCGTCCTTGGTCACTCTGGCCATCGCCTTCACGTATTCCGTCATCAGCAGGAACGCCGCCTGTTGTTTGGCGACGGGAATATCGGTGCTCAGGGCGTGGCCGCAGATCACGCCCAGGGCCGTGATGAACTTGTGCCGGTTCTCCACCGCCCCGCTGAGCAGCGCGTCCTTGAACGTCGCGAAGGCGATCAGCCTGCGGCGCGGTCCGTACTTGCGGGCGTACACCTGCAAAGAGCGCAGCTTGCCTTCCGGCAACTCCAGCTCCCGGATCACGTCCGGGGCGTCGAATCCGTCGTGCAGCAACTCGTTGATCCGTTCCCACGTCGCCTCCGCGTCGCGCTGCTCGGTTCCCAGGTCTTTCGCCCATCGCGGGATGCTCATCGCCTACGGCTCCAGCATGGGGTCCGTCGCCAGGCGGTCCACGATTTCCTTGCCTCGCGCCGTCAGCGTGAACAGCCGGTCCTTCCAGACCGTGAAGTTCCCCTCATTCGTCCAGCGCACGTACCCTTTGTCCTGCAGGTAGATGAGGTCCTGCTTGATGTAATCCTCGCTGGGCAATTCGAGGTGCGTGAGCGCCGCGCACAGCATGGGAAAGCCCGCCGGGCCGATTCCGTACATCGCGTTGAGCGCCTCCAGCAGGTCCCTCCGCGTCTGCTTGATGTGCTGTCGTTTCATGCGCTCGAAGCTATTCATGGTCGTCGTCCTGCCTCGCGGTCCCCGCGGCGCCGCGTTCCAGCGCCCTCGCGATCCGCATCACGCCCGCTCCCATGCCCAGGCTCCCGTCGATCTTTCCGCACAGCTCCGCCATCTGCGTGGACAGGGCGTTGAGCCGATTGAGGTGCGAGGTCGTCACTCGTACCCAATCCAGGTGCGACACCTTGCCGCTCTCCAGCTCTCCGACTCGGTCGTCCAGCCGTTGCAGGTGGCTGCGGATCTCCGCGCGAAAGCTCGCCGCGCCCGTTTCCACGCGGCGCAGCATGACCAGGATGATCGTCGCCGGCAGGCCCACAAAGGCGGACAGCAGCCCCGCGATCGCCAGATAATCTCCCGCCGTCAGCGACGTCACTGCTCATCTCCGCGCAGCCCCACGTCCTCGCAGCTCTCCGCGTAACCGCAGTTTTCGCAGATCCGCTTGCACTCCCGGCGCTGCAGGCCTCCGCCGCAGAGCGGGCATCCGCTCGTTCCCTTCCAGGCGCACACCAGCGTGGCGCATCCCGGCGGTCGATAGACCGCATCGGGGATGTCCAGCTCCAGCGGCATCATGAACGGTTGCACCGCGATGATCAGGGCGGTGAGCATCCGGTCGTGCTCCTTGGCGAACGGTCCGCGGCTGTGCAGCCTGCCGCCGGCGTGGTCGCCGGGCGTCGCCTCGCGCATCTTCTCGACGGCCCAGGCCAGCACGCGGAGTCTTTCCTGCACGATCGAACATTCGCTCACGCTCGCGCCCACGCCTCCCGGCTCCCGTCGGTCACGCCCGCGAAGAGTCCCTGTCCGCGCTGTCTTTCGCCCGCCGCCTGTTGAGCGTCGCGGACGATGGCGAACTCGTATCGCGCCTTGCTCCGCCGCGCCTCGCAGTACGCCTTCCATTCCCCGTCGCCGCGGGCCAGCCAGTAGCCGCACACGTCCGGATGTCCGGTGCAGGCGCAGATCCGCGTGCCCGTCTCGTGCAGCTCGGCGATCAGCTCTCGCGCCCGCCGTCGTTGGTTCTCGTGCGAGCCCTTCACCCCCGCGGCGACGGCCAGCTCCACGGCCCGCAGCGGCCTGGGCGTTCCCGCGTCGCGGTTTTTCTCCAGGCGGCACATCACCGCGTGCAGCCGCTGGCGGTGGACTTTGTCGGCCTCGCCGGTCATCGCGTATCGCGTTTCTTGGCCGCGCCATCGCAGGTCAGTTGCGTCCCGTCCATCGCGTCCAGCCAGCGCATCCGGCAGTGGTCGCAGCGATACCTCACCTGCGCCACATGGTTCACGTCGTCGGGTTCCGTGCCCGGCGTCACGGCCTGGCCGAGTTTCCGCAGCGGCCTCTCGCATCGCGGGCAACCCGGCGGATCGCTGTCTTTCATCTCCCCCGTCCCACCAGCATCAACCGCGTTCCGTTGTTTTTTCCGTGCCAGTTCACCCGGCACGCGTCGCAGCGATAGGTCACCGTCGCGGGAGCTGTCGCCGTTTGGATTCCACGCAGCGGCTTGTCGCAGCGCGGGCACGTTGCTTGATCCTGAGCGGTTTGTTTCATGTCGCTCCGTGCCTTGCTGCCTCTTTGCCTTAGTGCCTCGTTGCCTCGGCGATGGCCTTGTCCGCCTTGTGCGTGACCGCCACGCCCGTCCACGTGGCGACGATCGCCGCCAGCCAGTCGATCTGTTCCCACGTCGCCCATCCCGCGGCGACGGCCAGTCCCAGCGCCCCCGCGGCGATCAGTCCGATGTACGTCTTTTTTCCGTTCAGCCATTGCAGCATGGGCCGTGTCCTTTCTCTGATAACGGACCGCCGACCACGGCGGGCTTGCCTTTGGCCGCGTCCAGCACGCAGCGGCTCCAGCGGAACCGATGGGCCAGCACGTAGAGGCCCACGGTGACGATGCTGATCATCACCGACCATTGCAGCGTCCGGGCCAGGATCTGCGCCGTCATCGAGTCCACCGTGTCTCGTCCCGCGTGGGTTCCCCCGATCGGTCCCAGCGTCACCGGTCCCACCAGCGAGGCCTCGATCGATCCGATCCGCGTCTCGAAGTGGTTCAGCGCCGCCTGCACCTGGGCGTCCACGCTCAGCGTGTTGTGGTCCAGCGTGGCCTGCCGCGAGCGCGGAGCAGCGCACGACGTGTAGACCATGAGGACCGTGCCGCAGAGCAGGATTCCCCAGATGAAGCCTTCGTAAAATCCTTCCCAGTTCCAGCGTTTCATGGTGCGTTACGGTTCAACGATCAGGTTGTCGATCAGTCCGCCGCCCGAGGCCTCGCAGTGATCGATCAGCGGCGTCTCCCACAGGGCGTTGCCCGCCGACCAGCGCGTCCAGCGGTTGCAGGCCGTCGATCCGCGCAGGGCGAACAGTTCCGCGTCCTCCGCGTCGTAGCAGACGATCTCCGGTCGCGGCGCCTCGCATCGCGTCCACAGGTCCATAACCACGCCGCGAACGGCTTGCGACGGCGTCATGACGAGCGGGGATTTCAGCGGCACGGCCAGGGCGCGGGTGCGGAAGACTCCGCCCGGCCCCTGGGCGATGTGGAATCCCGAAGTGCTCGCCAGGTTGATGTCCATGGCGTCCGCCGGATAGTCCAGCGACTTGTAGCGTCCGAGGGGCACGCTCTCGAAGTCCTGCACGAACCATCCCGCGACTCCCGCCTGTCCGAACACGGCGGCGGCGATCACCGTCGCCGCGACCGCCGCGCATGCGATCCATGTTCGCCCTTTGTGCCTCGTTGCCTCGCTGCCTTCTTGCCTACACCGTGTTTTCATGCTCGATCTCCTGCCCTATTGCCTATTGCCTGGTGCCTTTTGCCTCGCTCTCCTCCCACTTCGCCCGTGTCGAAAGCCGCCACGTTCCGCCGTCTTCGCGGCGCGTCGCCAGCGGGTCCGTGGAGCAGGTGCACACCAGCGTTTTGCGGCTCTTGCACAGCTTTTCCACGTTCATGGCGAACCCGCATTTCGTGCAGCAAATCAGCCTCACAGGCATCCCATGACCAGCGACATCGCCAGCCACAGCAGCGGCTCGATTCCGCCCGCGAAGTCGCGTAACCGCACGGCCGCTTCGTGGATCACGCTTCGCATTCCCATCGCTGTTTCCGGCCTCTTTTCCCTTTCGTCGCCCTTCGTTTCAGCCTCCCGGTACCTTGTCCGGCGGCTCGTTTTTGGCCGGACTCCGTTCGCGCGGCGGCTTCGTGAAATCCACGCTGCCCTTGCATTTCAGGCGGAAAATCGCGTCCTTCGGTCCCAGCCAGAAAGACTGGCTCGCGTGCGCACCCACGGGCGAGCCGCCCGAATTGGCCTCCATGTCGATGTCGCCGATGAAGTTCGCGTCCTCCAGGCGGTCCATGGAGTTGTCCATCCGCTGCTCTTGCTCCTTCTGGGTGAGGTCCGGATTCTTTCCCGCGCACCCCGCCAGGATGCCGCCCACGAGCATCGCCCCGCCGATCGTCGGCGCGACTCCCAGCAGGCTCGCCAGGATTTTGCTCACCGCCTCCGCGATCGCCTGCGGCACTCCCAGCAGCGCCGCGATCCACGTCCAGAGTTGAATCATGCTTTTCTCCTTCTCTATCAATGAGTGACACACGATGTCACATCGTCCGCACGCCGTAATTTACGCCGTTTCCTGCTGGTGCCATTGCATGACACTTTCCGTATCCGTCCGCCCGTCGGCGATCGTTTTTCGTTCCAGGTGCGCGGGCCGGCGGCGTCCGTGCCCCCCGTCCCTGCCCGGCCCGCGCTTCCTTGGAGGTTTTCCCGGTGGCTGACCACTGACTCTGAAAAGTTGGCGCGAACCGCCGGCCGCAGTTCGGGCCTCGCGGTCTCGCGCCGTCTCCGTCTCCCCCTCGGAAAATCGGGTTGCCTTTTTGCCTTGCTGTTGAATGGGCTGCGGACGGGGCGCGTCGGGTTAGCGCGCCCCGTCCGCTCATGGAGGTAGGTAGTTTGTTGATGGCGGTCCTTCGCCATGCTCGCGTCCTTGCGCCCTCACTTCCCCCCTTACCAAGGGGGGATTCGAGGGGGTTCGTCGCCCCCTTAACCGCAGGGGGTTCCGTCGCGTCGCTTCCTTGCGCGCGTAAAAAAGACCGGGTCCGCAGTTGCCCGTGTTAAGGCAATCGCGGACCCGGCCTTGGGGGCCGTGCGTTCTGCATCCCCCCTTCCTACCCCTTTTTTTAAGGGGGGATCACAGGGGGGTCGCCAAACGCGGCGATTTTTTTGCTGGCTTCCGGGGCGGTCTGACTCGCCCTTGGGTTTTCCGCGTGGGAGTCTGCGCTAGCGCACTAGACTTGTCAAGAGAAATCTTTTCGGGGTTCGGTTTTTGGCTGCCCGGCCGCCCGCGCGTACTCTTCCCGCGCTTTAATATAAAAGGGCAGCTTGCCGTAGCGCGAGTCTTCAAAAACCGCCGTCACCCGCGTGTCCGGGTGAATCGCCTTTCGCGGTTTAGGCTTCTGGTTCGCTTCCATGTTCATCGTCTCCTTTCAGCAGCACCGGCAGCACGCGGTCCATCACGTGCTTGCCGTCGATGCTCGCCCGGAAACGATATTCACCCGACTGGGAAAAGTAAAGGTTCTCGAAGCGCAGCTTCCCCACCACGAAGTCCATCGGCCCGAGAAACCGCAGCGGCGTCTCGCACTCCGCGACGTGCTCCTGCTCATCGGGACTCAGCAGCTCCACGTGCAAGATTCCCGAGCCGTGCCCGTTGGTGAATTCCATGTACAACATGATCGCGGGATAAGGCGACGATCCCGCGTGGACCACCGGGAACGTTCCGAGCACATAGTACTTTCCGGTCTCCGGGTCCGCGTGGATGTGGTCGCATGGAACCATCGCCGTGCAGATCGGCTTACCAGCAATCACCCCTCACCTCCTCGCCGCCACTTCGCACGACAGCCAGATTCCCGCGATCGCCCACATGATCACTCCCGCCGCAACGCTGTTCACGCCCACGGCCGCCGCTGCCAGGCTCCTTCCCGCGATCGCCGCCACCAACAACAAGATGCCCAACCCGATGTAGAGCCACCCGATCGATTTCAGCGATGTCGGGCCGTCCTCCGGGATTTCACCGGGCATCGCCGCTCCTCTGCCTTGAATCGGGTGTGCGCATCGCGGGCAGGCTTTGCCAAAGAGCGAGCACAAATTATCGCAGATCGGACAGGTCACCCGCGTCGCTTCGATCTCCTTCCGCCGCCGCGCCTCCTCGGCGATCTTCCGATCGGCCGCCGCTTGTTCCTTCGCTAGGTATCGCTGCTCTTCTTCCGCCGCCGCCTGCGCGCGTTGTTGCTGAGCCTGCTCCTCCTTCGCAATCTTCGCATGGTCAGCCCATTCCCTCCGACGTTCCTCCTCCATCGCCCGTTCGGCGGTTTTCTGAATCCGCCGCAGGGCTTTCTCAAATTGGTGCAAAGGCCCCTTGTGCTTGCAAGCGCCGCACATCAGTTGCGGAACCGTTCCCGGTGGTCCGCTAATCTCGTCTGTGTCCAGGCTGAAAATCGATGCACAGTGCGGGCAGGCGACTTCGATGATATTCATGGAAAATCCCTCTTGACATCTTCCCTAACCTTTACCTAACATGCTCTCCGATCTGTCGGGCGGATCGTGGCGATCGCCCGATGAATGCCAGCCCAGTTCGGGCTGCCCGAGGCCAAGGAATTGCGCCGTCAGGGAGGACGCCGGGCAGCCTCTACCACGGGAGGCCGTATATGCAATTTCCGCTACCGCTGCGCTCGGAATCGGAGCAACTTCTCATCGACATCACCGACCTTGGACCGCGCGTCCCTTTGTCGGTTTTGCGGGCTGTTTTTCGTCACCTTCAAGCTCACGCGATGCCTGCTCCTCCAGAAGTTCTGCTACGGCTCGTTCCCGATCCCGTTCATGCTTCGCAATCACGGCCAGCAAATTATCCCAGGTCACGGCACCGGACTTCAACAGCGTAGCCCACGACTTAATCTGCTTTCTGGTCGGTTCGTCAACGTAAGCTAGTGCAACGATCCCTTCATGGATTATCCGGGTGTCGTCAATCCCTTCTCGCCTAAGCCAAATTGCCCCCCTTAACAGCTCTCGCTCCAAGGTCGCCGACATTCTGGGTTTTTCTGTAGGCATTATGCACAGCATGTACAAAAAATTTTAAGAATCTACTTGCGTGAACGGTTCTCACCGTGTACACTGTGTTCAATGTTCACAGTACAAGACGATCGCAGGGTGTATGTGACCATCCGAGATCCACGCAAAAAGTGCTCCCGGACGATCACGCTCCGAGGCCCAGCGATTAGCGCGGCAAGCGTGATACGGCTGATCCGCGCCGCCGTGCAACAAGAGCGGCGAAAGGCAGGATGACGATGGGCCGATCCCGATCCGTACATCGCTCCGGGCGCAAGGGCATCACGGTTTCCTTCTATGATCACGCTCGCCGCGAGTCCGTCAGCTTCACCGTCTACGGAGCGGACGCCCGGCAGGTGGCCTCCGAAGCCCACGCGTCCCTCAGCAAACAATGGAACACCACTAGTTTGCACGACCGCCGCCACAAGCGGCGTTGACGTTTTTCTCTACGCCGTCGGGACGTTCCCGGCGGCTTTTGCCGGCGAGCCCGTGGCCGGGCGCAGAGGTGGATCGGATGAAGTCAGGATCGGCAATGCACGCCGCGTATGGCCGGAGGGCACATCGCCCCTTCGTCGTGCCTTGTTGCCTCGCTTTCCTCCCTCCCCTCTGCGCCCGGCGGGCAACTTGACCGTCCCCCTTAATAAGGGGGACCACAGGGGGTCGCAACGGATTTCAGCGATGTTTTCTCCGGTTGAGGCGACGGTGCGTCGGATCGAAGTGCTAGGCGAGGACCATTGGTTCAAGGACGCGACCCGTCTTCGGATCAGCCAGGCAGCCGATGTGCTCGTCATCACCGAAGTCCCCGATCGAAAATCGGCAATCGGCAATCGGCAATCACAAAAGGCAGGGAGGCCTTCGGATGCACGACGTGCGCCGCGACGCTGAGCTGCTGAGCGCCATGCTCTACGACGAAATCTGGGTGCGTGATCGCGCCGACGGCAAGGCCCGCCAGTTCACCGTCAAGACCCTGGTGCTCTGGACCGGCAAGTCCGAGCAGACCATCAGTCAGTATCGAAACGGCACGTCAAACATCCCCGTGGAGTTCTGGCGGGCCGTGCTCGATCACCATCTCGATTCCCGCGTCGTGGGCCTGCTGATTCCCCTCGACGTGCGCATCGACCTCGTCATCGACAGGGGCGACCCGCCCGCCAATCCCGCGGAGTTTTTCCGCGCCGCCGTCAAGGCCGAGGGCGAGCATCACGAGCAGATGAAGTACATCGCCGACATTCTCGCCGACGGGCGCATCGACGAGCTCGACGCCGAGACCGTCGAGGCCTACGAGAATGCCTTCCATCAGCACCGCGGCACCGACGCCGCCCTGCACCGCGCCATCCGCAACACCTACGCCCGCCGCTGCGAGCAGAAGGCGAGCGCCCGATGACCGTCATCCTCGAATCCGTTTTCTTCGCCGTCGTCATCTTCGCCCTCGGCTTCGGCTTCGCCTGCTTCGCCGAAGACATGGAGAGTATGTCCGTGCGCTGCGCCTGCGGTCGTCGGGAACTGCGGGGCGCCATCTGCGCCCCGCGGGAGCGCGGGCGTCTCGCCCGGGAACTGACCGCCGCGTGCCCCTGGTGCCGCGACCAGGTTCCGACTCATCTACCGGCTGCTCATCCGGCACCTCGCACCTACCTGGGAGATCACGATGGCGAGTAATCTCCGCGCGACGACCTTTCGTGAACTTAAAGGCATGCGCATCTTGCTCATCAAAGCCGCTCACGCATACGATCGGCAGGTGCGCCGTTCGACCAAGTTGCCGAAATCGTCTCGTGGTATTGCACTGGCAGCGCCCAACTCCGTGGCTTCGTCGCTTCGTGACTCTGGAGGCTCCCATGCTCAAGGTTAGCATTCAGGATTGTCCGCACTGCGGCCAGCCGATCCCGCGCGAGGACTACGTGGAGATCGACCTCCCCGACCGTCACGTGAAGTTGCTCCATTGCGACTTTTGTGGACGTGGGAAAGTCGCCTCCTTTTATCCCGACGGCTCCGTTTTTCCGGTGGACTACGAACGCAGAAAGAACGCGCGCAATTACGAGAAGTTTCTGCGGGCGTTGGAATCCTTCCGCGCCGCCTGAGTGGATGCTTTGTGTGCCACTGCTCTGGAGCAGTGGGGTGACCGATGAGCAGCTTGGCAATCGTCAATCGACAATCGTCAATCGCCAATCCCCAGGACTGGCTGCGTCTCGACGACGCCGCCGCGCTGCTGGGTCTTTCCCCTCGCACCCTGCGGTTTCGCGCCGCTCAGTGGGCGCGCTCCGGCAAAGCACAGAAGCGTGAGAGTCCCAGCGGCGCGCCGACGTGGTACATTCACTCCTCCGTTGATCCGCGGCTGTCACGTTGTCACGACGCCCGCACCCGCGAGGAGCGCGTCCGCGACGACTTGCTCGCTTCGTTCCCACGGCATCACCTGGAGCGTGCCCATCGCAAGGCGCATTGGATGCACCAATGGCGCAAGCGCCTCACCGTTCCCCGTCTCGCCGGAAAGACCGACCTGGACGTCTCCCGCGATCTCGTCGCTGACGCCAAGCACGCCGAAGACGACGGCTTCAAGATCAGCGTGCGCTCCCTGCAGATCTGGTGGAACGCCTACAACGAGATCGGCGACGATGGGCAGGTCCGCGGACTGCACGCCCTGGTCGATCGTTACCGCGATCGGCCTCGTTTCAACGGCGCAACTCCAGGCGACGGGCCGAGCCGCTCCCCGCAGGCCATCCAGTTTTTCTACTCCGTTTATTGGAGTGAACATCGGCTCAGCATCCGCCAATGCCACGGCATGACTCTCGCCCGCGCCAAAATGGAGGGATGGCACTGGGCGCCCGGCGTCTCCGCGACGGCGGTCTGGCTCAGGAATTACGACGACAGATCGAAGTCCTTCAAAATGCGTTTCGGTCGCACCGCTTGGGCACGAAAGTTCATGCCCTACGCCGAGCAGGATTGGCGCGCAGTTGAGCCCTCCAAGTTCTACGCGGCCGATCACGCCCGTTGCGACTTCTGGGTGGTGCATCGAGGCAAGCTCATACGCCCGTGGCTCACCGCCGTCCAGGATTGCCGTTCGCGGCGCATCGTCGGCTGGACGCTCGTCGCCGAGGCCAATCAGGATTCAATCATCGTCGCCATGCGCATGGCCTTCCATGAGGCCGTGCCCGACGTCTTTCGATTGGACAACGGCAAGGATTTTTCTAGCAAGGCCGTCGCCGGCGATCGCAAAGCTGAACTGCGTCGTCTGCGTGCTGAGTACGGCAAGGGACTTCGCCGCGTCGTCGAGAAGTCAAGGGACCTTGTTCCACTAACCAACGACCCGCGGTGGAGCGGCGTCACCGCCGAACTCGGCGTTGATCTTATTTTCGCCGTCCCGCATTCCCCTTGGAGCAAGGGCACGCTGGAACGTTTCTTCCGCACTTTCCACGAGCAGTGCGGCAAGGGCTTCGCCACCTATTGCGGCAACAACACGGTGAACCGTCCGGAAGCCATGCCCGAAGTGTTGAAAGGCGAGGTCATCGCGGAGGACGGACGATTTCGCTTGCGCGACGGCTCCTGCATTCCCTCGATGGAGGAAGCCGAGGGCTCCGTGCGCACCTGGATCGATCTTTATCATCTCACGCCGCATTGCGGCCGCGGGATTGACGGGCGCACGCCGATGTCGGTTTGGAACTCCGCCGTGGGGATTCGCAAGGTCCTCCCCGAATACCTCGATTTTCTGATGGGCGTGCGGGGCGTCTACAAAGTCGGTCCCAACGGCGTGACCCTGACCATCAGCGGGTCTTCGGTCAGCTACGGACAGCGTAGTGCGGCGCTTCGCAGATGGACCGGCCGCGAAGTCCTGGTCCACCAGGATCCCGAGATTCCCGCGCGATGCCTGGCCTTTGATCCCGACACGCGCCGTTTGATTGACGCTCTCGAAGCCAACGAGCGCATTCATCCCGCCGCGACGATGGAGGAGTTCAAGGAAAAAATCCGCGAGGTCAGGCGTGGCCGCGTCAGCAAGAAGCGATTCGCGCAGAGTTCGGCCCGTCGCTCGCGCTCCGCCGCCCAGCTCCTCAACCAAGACACCGCCGCCAAGCTCTCGCAGCTACAGGCCATGGGCACCGACATTGCCCGTCCGCACATCCCGACCTTGATGACCGGCTTCGAAAGACAGTCGAAGCCCGTTCCAGCGGTCTTCGAGACCATCCCCGACGAATACGCCGCCGTCAACCTCAGCGGCGCGATGTCTCACGCCCGCCAGGGTCTACTGGACGGTGGCGGCGACGAGTCGGGCGATCCCTACGCCGCCGTCAGTCTCGCGGACCTCCATCAGCGGGGAGTGGAAAGCGATGACTGAGCCGCAAAAACCGACGCCGGCTTGGCGTAGCTCCATCACGGGCCGCAAGTTCGATCCGCCGGAGCCGTCGTCGATGGACAAACTCATCGAGCAAGAAGCTCGGCAACTATTGGAGGCACGGATGCTACCGAACGAAGGACCGCTCACCGCCCAACAGCGCGACGAAGTCGTGGATGCGCTAAGCGCCTACATGGAGAAGCACGGCATCAACCAGGCGGACATTCGCCGCCAGTGCCCCGTGGTAGGCTCCGCTCTCAACCCCATCCTCAAGAAGAGCTATACCCTCGGCAAGCTCGACGACCATCTCCGCGAGCTCAACAACTGGATGGAGGTCGATGCCCGACGCCGCACGACCCGTCCGCACCGCAAGTACGTTGAGACGCACGTCGCCAAAAAGATCATGCACTGCGCGAACCAGGCCTCGAAGAGGAACTGGATCGTCGTGGCCCACGGCCCCACCGGGATCGGCAAGAGCATGGTCGCCCACGTCGTGGCTGAGAAGTTCCCCTCGGCGCTGTATCTGCGCATCGGCAAGGGCGACGACACCTACACGCGAGTCCGCCAGATGCTGGCCGTGGCCCTTCGTATGTTCACCAAGCGCAAGCGCAAGGACGAACCGCAGGGGCTGACCTTCAACCAGCGGGTATTCGCACGTCTGCGCGCCAGCCATCGACTCATCATCATCGACGAGGCCCATCGACTGACCGATTCGGCTCTGGAGTTTTTGCGCGACGTCTATGACGAGTGCAAGGTTCCCATGCTCTGGCTGTGTACCAAGGACCTTGTCGACCGCATCCGCCAGGACAGCGACGAGGATCACGGCCAGTTGTATCGCCGAATCGGGCTGACCACTGACCTCGTTCGCGGCAAAGACAAGGCGCCGGGAGGCAAACATCCGCTGTTCACCCTGGATGAGATTCGCAAGCTCTTTGAGAGCGAGAACGTCCGTCTGGCCCACGACGCCCAGGCCTACCTGCAGGACGTGGCCAACATGCTCGGGCAGGGATCACTGGCCCGCTGTGAACAATACCTGGAAATCGGTCTTGAAGTCGAGCGTGCCGTGCGCGGCTTGGGGCTGGACGACCCCGTCACCATCACCGCGGCCGCGTTGCGCAAGGCCGAGGCCGAAGTGACCGACGATCCCGGCATGATCGAGGACATGAAACTGCGCACCACGAAGATCGCCGCCTCCGCGTAACCGATATGACCTTCTGCCTTCAAAAGACCGTCTACCTTCCCGCGGGCTTGGCCGACGCCTGTCACTCGCCCGGCGTCACCTTCACCGACCTGGCCACGGCGGCGCTGCTGCAATTCGGTGCGCTCTGCGACGAAGACCAGCGGCTGTGGCTCGCCGCCGCCCGGCAGGTGCGTAACGGGAGCATCCGTTACCAGGACGCGGGCCGCTTCGTGTCCGCGAATCGTCGCCAGAAGGAGCGCGTGGCGTGATCATCTGGACCGTCATCACTGCATTGGAAAAATCATGACCGCCGCCCTGCGCAACGATCCAGGCAGCAGCACCAAAAAGCAGCACCAGGTCCTCGTGATCGTCGCGGGTAACAAGGGCTTCGACCTACAGGAGCTCCGCAAAATGGTCGGAGGCTCGCTACGGCGTCTTTCGGCCCGGGAGTGCAGTGACTGGATTCGTAGGTTCTCCGGGAAGGAGTTGCCCAATCCGCCCGGCGGCAAGCCCTGGCCCTACAAGCGCCGCCGCAAGCGCGACACCGTGCGGCTCATCACCCGCGAGCATATCGAGCAGATCGGGCGGCTGATGCTCCGGTATTTCGGCGACAACCAGGCCGTGGCTATGGCGTGGTTCCGCAAGAACTGGAAGGTGGACGATCCGGAGGACCTGGAGGACACCCAGCGCGCCGGTGCGGTCATCCGCGTGCTCAAGGCAATGGTCGAGCGTCGCGAGCGCGGCGCTCGCAGCCGCGACGGCGCTGGAGCGGTCGCGCAGACAGTTGAGGTCACCGTTTGAAGGAGCAATCAATGGCCAAGAAGAAAAAAGCAGTCGCCCGAAACACGCCGAGGGTCTGGAGCATCAAACGGGCCTGGGCCGTCGCGTACAAGGGCAACGTTCAGATCTCGTCCGTCAGGGAAGACAAGCGCGAAGCGTTGGATTGCATTTCGCAAACCGCCCGCGAAGTCGGTTACGAGGTCGTGCCCGTTTCCATCACCATCGAGGAGCGCATCTGACGCCATGACCTCGATCATCATTACACTATTGGCCGTCGCACCCGCGCAGCTTCCTTGGTCGCGCGTCTATGTCGATCAGCACGTCGGCTCCGGCGCCGCCGTCCAGGCTCTGCCCAACGCCGAGGTGCGCCGCTATCTCTCCTCTGATCGCACCGAGGTCGTGGTCATCGCCAGGGCGCCCGTTTCCAGGGTCACCCTGGCCCTCGACGTCCACACCGGCGGGGAGGTGCTGTATCCACACCTGATGGGCCTGCGCATCGATCCGGCTTGGCTGGCGGCGCGCACGGATACGGCCTGGCTGGGGATGGACGGGTTTCCCGGCGAGTGCTTCGCGCCCCTCGTGGTCCACCATGCCGCGGGCGCAGCGCGCATGATTGCCGACATCGAGGGCCGCGCTTGCCGACCCGTCTACAAACGCAACGAGATCGCCCTGGAATACGCCGTGGATCTGCAGCCTGGCCAGACCGCGGTGTTTCGCAATGTCGTCGCCAGGGTCGCCGCTCCCAGCGCCCGACAGGCCTGCCACGCGCTGATCGCGGCGTACCGTCTCCACTTCCGCGACGACCTCGACTACGGCGCGCTGCAATGGGGCGCGGGGTATCTCAACATCCAGTTGCAGAATCACGCCGATCCCCTGGATTTCGTGCTGCGTCTGTGCCTCAACTATCCGCAGTTTCGGCGCGTGCAGGTCTGGGGGTGGACGAGCGACCGCCTCGACGGCACGGAGGACACGAGTTGCTGCCTGAAATCAGCCCGCCCGCACCCGCGATACGTCGGCCTTGGCGAGCTTGATGGTTTGCTGGCCGCGCGCGGCGTCGATTTCGCCCGATACTACCGCGCGGACGATCCCGCGATCGATTCCTATCCGATCCTCGGCCCGCGCTACGTCGACGTGGCCGCTTTTCTGCGCGACGTGCGCCGTCGCTACGGCCCGCTGAACAGCACGGTGGTCGAGGGCGTCAGCGTGGCCTGCGATCACGCGGGCCTCATCGCCGGGTCGATCACCGGCGGCGCCGATCGCGTGACCGGCCGGAGCCGCGCCTACGAGCAGCCCGCGCCGTGGTTCGGCAGGCTCGTTTTCGATCGCCGCCCCTTGTTCGCCGGCGACAGCAACTTCGATTGGTCCTGGACCACGCCCGACACCAAGTTTCGCACCTATCGACAGGCGTTTCTGCTTGGCTGCAAGTTCGATTGGCGCGGCGACGGCAATCCCGTGGTCCCCGAGGTCCTCGCCGAATGGGAGCGTGTCCGCTGGTGGGAGAAACAATGCCGTTATCGTGATACGGAGGGGATCAGCAGCGTCCCCGCGGGCCTGGACGTTCGCCGCTTTGTCGATCGCGCGGGAAAGACGGTGCTGGCGGCTGATCAGTGGGACGATCCGCAACTCCGGACGATCCTCGTGGACGACAAGCCGGTCGTCATTCCCGCCCGGCCGCTGTGCATCGTGGAGGTTCCGTGACCCCATTGGAGATCCGCAGCCTGGCCGAGCATTATTGGGGCGTGAAGGGTTTTCGTGCGGGCCAGGCGGAGAGCCTCGCCGCCTCCATGCGCGGGCGCGACCTGCTGGCGGTGATGCCCACCGGCGGCGGCAAGAGCCTCTGCTATCAGCTTCCCGCCATCGCCCGCGCCGGCCTGACCGTCGTCGTATCGCCGCTGATTTCCCTGATGAAAGACCAGGTGGACGCCCTCCGCGCCAAGAACATATCCGCCGCCTTCATCAACAGCCAGGTGCATCCCCGCCAGATCATGGAGATCCAGCGTGAGGCGATCGCCGGCCGCATTCGCATTTTGTACGTCGCTCCCGAGCGCTGCCTGGACCCCTCGTTTTTGGAGTTCCTCTCCCGCTGCGATTGTTCCGCCTTCGTCATCGACGAGGCTCACTGCATCAGCGTCTGGGGTCATGATTTCCGGCCTGCGTATGCGGGCCTCGGCCAGCTTCGCGTCTTGTTTCCGCAGGTGCCCGTCTCCGCTTTCACCGCCACGGCCACGGCTCGCGTGCGCGCGCAGATCTGCGAGAGCCTGTGTCTTCGCGCCCCCGTCGTCTTCGTCGGCGACTTCGACCGCCCCAACCTCACCCTTCGCGTCATCGAGTCCGAAGCGCACGGTCCGGACCTTCGCTCCACGTTGGTCGATGTGCTCCGTCGTCAATTGGCAATCGACAATCAACAATCCTGTGACGGCATCATCTACTGTTGCACGCGCCTGGAAACCGAGAACGTCGCCGCCAGGATGACCGCCTCCGGCCATGACGCCCGCGCGTATCACGCCGGGCTGTCCGACGACGAGCGCCGCGCCGTTCAGGACTGGTTCATGAAGGCTTCCCCCCTCTCCGAGGGGGGACCTGGGGGGTCGGCCAAGATCGTCGTCGCCACCGTCGCCTTCGGCATGGGCATCGACAAGCCCGACGTGCGATACGTGATTCATTGCGGCATGCCGTCCTCCCTGGAGGTCTATCATCAGGAGATCGGCCGCGCCGGGCGCGACGGCAAGCCCGCGGAGTGCGTGATACTCTACGACGGCGACTACCACCGCTGGGTGTCGATCCTCGACGACGATTCTCCCGCCGTGGACGGTCGCCTCGAAGCTCTCGCCGACATCGACTGTTACTGCGGCGTCACCAAGCACAGCGCCGACCGCTCGCTTTGTCGCCACGCGCATCTCGTGCAGCACTTCGGCCAGGAATACCCTCGCGACAACTGCGGAGCGTGCGATGTGTGCCTGTCCGGGACTCAGGGTTCTTTAATAAATGGAGGTCAATGAATGGATTTGAGAAAGTACCGTTATGAGTGCACGGGCATCAGCCCGCTCATCATGCACTGGGACAACATCGAGTGGGCCGATGCGATGGCCGTCGAACGCACCGCCATCAAAGAGAAGGACAAGAAGTCGTTCTCGGCCGGTGACGATCGCTGCCCCGCGCACACCTGGAAGGGCTGTGTGTACGACGACGGCGCCAACGTCGCCCTGCCCACGGACAACCTGCGGTCGTGCCTGATGCGTGCCGCAGCGCAGATCGAGCTCAAGGGCAAGAAGACCTACAAGGAGCTCAGCCAGGCGGCGATCCTTTTCGACGATGAGTTTGCCGCGATGCTCGTGGCGGGGAAGGCCCTGTCTCACCAGCAAATCGATGACGTTCGCGGAACGTTTTCCGAACAGGCTGCGGCGGTAAAGGCCCTGGGGTTCCGCCTCTATGCGAAACGCGCCGCCATCGGGCAGGCCAAGCACGTCCGCGTGCGCCCGCGATTTGATCTTTGGTCGTTCTCCGGGACCTTCACCGTCGCGGACGAGCAGGTCACCAAGGACATCCTCGACAAAATCTGGAACATCGCCGGGCTGTACAAAGGCATCGGCGATTGGAGGCCCGGCGCGCGGCAGTCGCCCGGTCCGTATGGGCGGTTCACCACCAAAATCGTTCTGCTGTAAAACGGTGACCTGGCCGGGCGTGGCATGGCATGGCACGGCACGGCACGGCAAGGCCAGGCACGGCACGGCAAGGCATGGGCGCCAAAGGCGCAGAAAGGTTGCAAACGCATGGATGCAGAGAAGGTTCCAATTAGGTCCGTAAAGCAAGACACCGAGACGATCCTCTCGATTTTCCACTCCCGAAAGGATCGCCCCGGCGACGTCATCCGGCACTCCGAGCTCCTCGCGGCGCTCGGCGTTGCCGCAAAGGATAAATGGTATGGGGTCGCTGTCAACCGCGCCAGAAGACTGCTCTTCGATCAGTCCGGGATTCGCCTGGCCACGGTGTGGGGCTCCGGCTATGCCATCCCCAGCGGCTTCGATCAAATGAAAAGCGGCGTCCACACGATGAAGCGTGCTCAGTCCGCCTTCGACAATGGGATCAACACCATCGCCCACATCGTCCGGGAGCGACTGAGCGAACGTGAATTCGAAGTACAGGCGTCGATCCTGGGAAAGGCGCGGTATCTCAGCGAAATGGTTCGCACCAAGCGATTGGGCCTGGAGTCCGAACTCGGCGGCTATGAGCCCCATCCCAGAATGGGTTAAGCATGTTGGGCGTGGCAAGGCTGGGCTGGGTCGGGCGCGGCTGGGCTTGGTAGGGCCTGGCTAGGCAAGGCAGGGCATGGGCGCCAATGGCGCAGGTATATTGATTCGATGACTCCCGGCCCGGTTAGGCTAGGCTCGGTACGGCTTGGCTAGGCGGGGCACGGTGGGGTGTGGTCGGGTAGGGTTAGGCATGGGCGCCAATGGCGCGACTGATATGAATGCGACCGCCACACCAGTCGAAGCGCCTTCGATCGCCCTTCCCGGCGGGGTCAACGTCTTCACCGTCCGCGACGGCGAGCGCATCACCGGCAGCGTGCAATTCCCCTATGAGGTTCGCGGCCGTCGCAGCGTCCCCATCGATTACCAAAACGTCCAACCTGTCACCCTGAGCGAAGCGAAGGGTCTCGACGCGAAGGCGTCGGCCCGCCTGGCATTGGTTCAGCGCTGGCAAGAGCTTTGCGAATCCGACAAGGGCCAGACCCGCCGCGATCACGCCCGCCGCCTCTGCGCCGAGATCGACCCAGCCTCCCCCCTTTCCAAGGGGGGAACAAGGGGGGTCTCACCGCGGTCCCTCCAACTCTGGGCACGCAAGCTCGACACCCAAGGTCCGCAGGCCCTCGCCGACGGATACGAAGGCGGTCCGCGCAAGGTCCTCTCTTTGGACGGGAAGGTCGCCAAGGATGCGTTGTCGATCTGTGCCTGGTGGTGCTTTCGCATCGGCAACGAGCCGTGCATCGACTTTCGCATGATGCACTTTGCCGCCTCGCTGCGTCCGCGGGCGCCGTTCCTGCGTGACATCCTCTCCGCCATCGAGGTCTACTATTCGTGGCCCACCGACCGCCTGGTCGTCTATCCCTTCAAGCCCTTCGCCCGCTTTGCAAAATACGACTTCGAGAAGTGGCTCTATCGCGCCCTCGCGGACAAGGGCCAGGCCGAGCGTCAACACGCTGCAAGTCCTGGCGAAGTCCCGCTCCAGATATGGGGTTCAGCGCAGCGTTACGAAACGGAGGACGGCGACGAGTTCATCGGCGAACCTCGCTTTGTTCCCGTGGCGTTGACGCCCACGGTTCCCGGCGAGAGGTCCCGCAAACGGGAGGTCGCCCACAGCCGCCGCGCCGTCGCCGCCATTCCATCCGAACCGGGAGCGCGAGCGACCGGCCAATTCGTCCCCGACGTCCTCTCCGACCTCGACGATCGCCAGCGATGGATGCTGATCCGCGCCGCCCGCGGGGAGTCTCAGGCCCGCCGCGAGGCCGTCGCCACGATGGCCCTTTGGTGGGGCAAGATTCCCCCCTCCATCAGCGGGAACATCGACGTCCGGGCCGGTGCCTGGCAGGCCGACCACCGCGCCCCGGCCAAGGCCGTCGCGGGCCGCAAACTGGCCATGCTCATACCTCATCTAAAGCGCCCTCGACGACCTATCGAACCGGTCTCGAAGGCCGTCCAAGGAGTTGTCGGATGATGCTGCTGACGATCGACCTTGACCTGCGGACAAACGTCCAATCCAACCCGCAGGTTTTCACCGAAGAAGAAGGCTATCACGCCAATGATTGCCCTTGCGGGACCTGCCTGGCGATGCGTCGACAGTGCGAAAAACCATTGCCGACCCCTTGCCCCATTGCCGACCCCTTGCCGCATTGCCGACCCCTCCCGCGTTTGCGCTATCGAAAACGCCGATCCCAGCGCAGAACCTCTGTCCAACTTTCTGCGCAGCGCAGAACCTCCCTTCACCCGTTTTTCGTCGTAAGTCCGGAAATTTCCAGCACTTAAGTCGGGTCGGCAATCTGCGCAAAACCCCCGTTCTATTTAGATTCAGAATGCACGCGGCTTCCTTCGTTGGATCAGACGGATCGTATGTGGTGACGTTGACCTGCCCCCAATTCATGTACCAGCCGCTATGAGAGTCCGTTGGTTCTCCGTCTTTCTCGGACGGGCGAGCGGAGTGCAGCCATAGGTAACGGAGCGCAGCTCGCCCGTCCGCACGAGGC
>Ga0187893_10001206_pt1 | contig 63928 bp, 54 predicted proteins | sample MA1701074metaG_FD_139574 | JGI IMG/M metagenome (GOLD analysis project Ga0187893, IMG submission 139574) | White microbial mat communities from a basaltic lava cave in the Kipuka Kanohina Cave System on the Island of Hawaii, USA - MA170107-4 metaG ... | reverse complement strand
GCCGGCTTTCAACAAACGACCACCTGCCAGGCGTCGTTCTTCCATTTGTTCTCGTGTCCATGCAGTTGGCTTCCATGTCATCCTACCATTGTAAGCCCATCCGGGTTAACCCGAATAGTTTCAGAATTGCTTAACATTAATTTTGTTCCCTTATTAGAAAGCAACAAAAAATACTTGGCAAGTCTTTTTTGCGAATCGTCCCCAAATTTGATTTTTGAATAAGAGTTGAAGTATGCAGTTTTACTCAAAGGGCGATATGGTGGGTCAAAATAAACAAAAGTATTTTCATCAATGAAATCTTTGCTGGCTTCGAAATCTCCACATTCGATTTTGGTTTTTTGAAGCAAAGCAGAGACTGAACGCAAATTTGGCGTATCACAAATCTTGGGGTTGTTATGATCACCAAATGGAACATTAAACTCGCCTTTTGAATTTACCCGAAACAATCCATTGAAACAAGTTCGATTGAGAAATATAAGTGTTGCAGTTCTTGTTACCCAATCAGCATGAAATTCCTTCAAATCAAACTTTGAAAGATTGTTGTTGAAATTTTTTCTTTTATTGTAAAAATAATTCTTTTGCTCGATGGCAGTTAGTTCGTGATATTCCAACTCCATAGTTTCAAGCTGAGCGATTAAGCTTTCAACATCCTTTTGAACTGTCTTGTAGACTAAAATCAATTCTGGATTTACATCGGAAACATAAAACTCCTCAATGTTTGGGTAGTTTTGTGCAACATGGAAAAAGAGAGCACCGCCCCCGATGAAAGGCTCTGCATATTTCTTAATCTTCTTTGAATGGATTTCGACAGGGAATAGATTTTCAAGAGCTTCAAGCAATTGTCCTTTGCCACCTGCCCATTTTAAGAAGGGTTTGGCAACAGCAGAAGCCTCAACGAAGTTCAAAAGATAAGTAGCCTGTAATTCTGAAACTTTTTTTGCTTTGTTCTTTTCTTTTTCCATAATTCCGTCACCTAAGTTTAAGTAAATTGAGAATAATTATTCTTCGCCAAACAGATGTCCTACTGATACCTTCAGAACTTTTGCAATCATCTGAGCTTCAATATCTGAAACTTGTCTATCGCCTCGCTCAATCTTTGAAACAATAAATCGGTCAACTTGCCAGCCAGCCATTTCAATCCTGATGGCAAGTTGCTCTTGAGTTAATCCTTGTTCTTCTCGAACCTGTTTGATGTATTTGCCAACAACATTGTTCATGGTATGGTCATTATAAGAATCAAAGAAAAGAGGTTGTGACCATTTTTAGTCACAACCTCTTTTTGATACAAACTTATCTGTTTGTCCGCTTCAATCCATTCCTAAAAACCAAGTTCCTTCCCCGCCTTCGGCGGGACAGGCAAATTCTGCTCAAAACCCCAGCTCCTTCAAATTCTGCTCCTTGCTCCTCTTCCCTCCGCCTCCCAGCAACTCCTTCCAAAACTCCTCGTCATACCTTCTCGACCGCACAGGCAGCGGCATCGGCACACCCCAACCGAGCAACAGAACTTCCTCCTTCGGTTGGAGTCGCGCCAGCATGCCGCGCAAAGCCTCCCGTCCCGCCAGACCCGAAAGCACCGCGTGGATATCGTCCTCGTCACCGAGCCAGCCTGAGATGCGCGTCCCCAACTGTGACATCACCTCGTCATAGATTTGCGACGGGCGCTGGTCCACGATCAACAGCGTCACATAATACTTGCGAAGTTCGCGGGCGATGGTCGCAAAGGTCGTCTGTGCCGCCATCTCGCGGTTGAGCAGCTTGTGCGCCTCCTCCACCACAATGATCAACTGGCGCGGCTCCTCTTTTCCATGCGTTCGATATTCATTTGTCTTGCGCTCCCACGCGCTGCGGACCCGGCGCGTGAGCAGGTTCGAGACCAGCAGATAGTCCAGGTCGCTTTCATGTTCGCCGAACGACAGCACCACGTGCTGTCCATTCTCCAGGGATTGGATGATCTCCTTCACGCTGTCTGCCGCGGGCTTCTCGACGATATACGGCTTGCTGAACAGCCGCCGCAGTTTATCATGCAGAGCCTCCGCCGCCGGCACGTTCACGCCGTTCGCATTCGCCCACGCCGCCACGCTATCAGGATGCGGCACTTTCTTCATCTTCCCCTTCTCATCCTCCACCTCGATCTCTTCGCGGTTCATCCGCTTGAAACTCGCAAACCATTCGTCCCTGAACGACGCGTACAACGCATTGAGTGTCGTCGGAGTGGTATCGCGTAGGTTCAATTCACGCGTCAGTGTTTCGATGTCGGAGGTGGTGATGTCTTTCGTTGAGATCTCCAAATTAAAATCGACTTGTTCTCCTCTGATAGTTGTTCCTGCTCCTAGACCAACGACTCTTACCTTGGACTTGAACTTGGTCTTTAGTCCAATAACATCCTTTTTCGTGTCGGACGCCTTGTCGTCAAAGCCGTACTCGTTGTGCATATCGAGCACGAACACGGATGCTTTGTTGTAATGCAACAACCCCGCCAGCACCAGCCGCGTCAAAAACGACTTACCCGTACCCGTCGCCCCGAACACCCCCGACGACCGCTGTACGAACTTCTCCATGTCAATGCACACGGGATGATTCTGCTCGCGCGTATACCCGATCACAAAGTTGCCCTTCTCGTTCGGGTCACCGAAGATCTCAGCGATATCGCCTTCATTTGCCAGAAACACCTGCGCATGATGCGGCGGCACATTCTTGACAGGGAATATGCGCGGCTGATCTTTCAACCCTGCGGCGATCTTTGCCTGCCAATCTTTATGAGCTGGCGTCCCCAACTCAGGACCCACCTCCAGCATCAAATTCGGCAACACCTCCAAATTGGCATACAACGTCTGTCCATGCAACGCCTTCGAAATATGCGATGGGAAACGCCCCTCCATCTGCTCGTCCGCAAAGCGCGGGTCTGTGGCGCCGAGCACGATGTCCGTGACGATGCCGTAATAATTCCACTCTCCGCTCTGGATGACCACAAACGCCCCCTCCTGAATCTCCTGCGGAGAGACGGTGAGCCTCACACGGAAGTTTTCCTTTAATCCGCCGCCGACTAAGTAACCGATTTTTGTTCTATCCATAATTACTCTCCTGATCCGTCATTGCGAGGAGCCCGCCGAAGGTCCCGATGCTTTTCGGGACAGGGCGACGAAGCAATCCCCTCGTCGCGTTGGAGATTGCTTCATCGCCCTCGCAATGACGTTAAACTGAAACATCGCTCAACGCGCCCAAGACAGACATCAACGTCGGGTAATCGTCCCGCAGCAATGTAATAACCTCCTGCGTTGCCCGTTCCTGCCAACCCTTATCCTTATGCGCGGACTGTGCCTGTAAAATATGCGCCGCCACCACCTCGCCGACTGGAATCTCTTTGTTGTTCAAAATATGTCGGAAATACCCAAAGCGTTCCGTAAACCGCGCAATATCCTTCCCGTCGCACAAGTAGATCACATCCAAACTCAATGGCGGACGCGGCGGCAAGAGATGATATATCTTCCCGTCCTGCTCATACCCCACCGCCAGCACGGACATTTCCACCGGCACGATGCGATTTACACGATTGTCACTCATCACTGCGTCCGAAACATTTTCCGATGTAACTAACTGACGTACAAGCCCATCATCATCAATATGAATATCGTGGACTAGGCCAAAAATTTTGTAATTTTCGTTTCCTTCGGGTTTGGCAACAACGAGCGCGCCAAAAGATGGAATGGTGAGTTGCGATACACGACAGCCAGCAACAAAGCCGGTAGTACCAGCCCGCAGTAATCGTCCAATTTCGATTGGCTGTGTCATATCCTATCCTCCCGTCATTGCGAGCCCGATAGGGCGAAGCAATCTCCTATACAGTGTTGGGGATTGCTTCGTCGGGCTACGCCCTACTCGCAATGACGAATCAACGTGTTGTTCTTGCCTTCAAATCCTTCGCGGACTGTTTGTACGAACCGTCGTCCACGTCTTCGCTGTTCTTGCGCAATTCCAGCGTTAGCAACTGCTCGATCTGTTGTTTCTCTTCGTTCTTCACGACCGCCGTCTCGTGCGCGCGGTGAAGCAGATAGGGATACGGTCGGCTGCCCATCATGCGACATTGTTCGACCAGAACGCCATGCAACAAATCCAACTTCTCTTTATCATCCACCACCCACTTGGGGATTTCGACTCGCACGGGCCAGGGATGCGCTTCCGTCCCAACATTCAAATAGAAAAAATGCAACGACAACACGCCTTTGAAATTTTTCTCTGAGCTGGATTGAATTTGAAAGACTGCGGAGCGATGTCCGGGCGGCAGGAGTTGAAACTCCTTGTTCTGGAAGCCGAACAACCACCGGTCTGTTATGTGCCTCAACGGCGGATTGGTTCTTAGCTTTTCCAGATCTTCGGGGATTTTTGCCTGAGCCAGTTCAAGCAGCTTTATGACGAGATTGGACGCTGGTTTGTCAATATATCCGGCAGTTACGATTCCTTTTGACTGCAATCGCGATAGCACGCCGAGGAAAGATTCCAATATGCGCTCATAGAGTCTGAAATTTTCCACGTCCCTTGCGCGATAGATCTCAATGGTTCCATCGGTGAGGGACACAATCGAACCGTTCAAATCTTTGCTGAGCCTTTCGATAACGCTCCTCTCGCTCAGATCCCTTTTGAGCGCCACGCCGCCATCGCTGGTCAAACCGTTATCCTCGATGGCATCCCCATAAAACAGTTCGGATTCGGTATGTACAGTGGGAGTCTCGCCGGAGTGGGGCTTCATGATGATCGCGCCCACATTGATGACACAAAACTGGACTGGCTGATGTCTGTCGGCGATGGATTGCGAACCGTCTGCGGCGATCAGAGTCACCGGGATGGCTGATTCAGGCGGGGGGTGGGAGGAAGCGAGTGGCTCGTCGAGAGGCAGCGCGCATCGAATGTTCGCGTCAATTGCCTTGGCTGCCTCCACTTTGGAGCGCAGCAAATCCAGTTGCGAGGCATGCGCTTCCAACAGCCTGCGCGCCAGGTCGCGGCGTTCCTCGAGGGTTTTCTTCCGCTCGCGTGCGCCTTTGCCGATCTCCTGAATCTTTTCGTAAACCTGCTGGTAGTCTATTGGCATATCATCCCTTGTAGGGGATAGAACATATGTGCAAGAATTGTACAGGCAAAACGGCTAAAATTCAAGCCGTGCACGGGAACTTTCCGACACAGATTGCGTCTTTCTACTGGCAATCATATCAACAAGGAGTATATGAAATGAAAACCAGAACCATTTTATTCACAATGCTGGCATTGCTGGCAATCGTGGTCAGCGCATGCGCCCCTGTCCTAAGCGCGGCGCCGGCGGAAGGACCCACCCTGAGCGTAGTGGGCACCGGCACAGCCGACCTCGAGCCCGACATCGCGTATATCTACGTGGGCGTGCACACCGAACTGCCCTCGGCTTCCGAGGCAATGGGCGAAAATAATGCGCAGACCCAACGGGTGATCGAGGCGCTGACCGCCTTCGGCATAGACGCCAAGGACATTCGAACCACCAACTTCAGCATCTGGCCCTTCGACAAATACGACCCAGTGACGGGCACGTCAACAGGCGAGAAGTATTACTCAGTGGATAACACGGTCTACGTCACCGTGCGCGACCTCGATACGCTCGGCGACCTGCTCGATACGGTGATCACCGCTGGCGCCAACACAGTCAACAGCATTCAGTTCGATGTGGCAGATAAGGATGCCGCGCTCAAGCAGGCGCGCGCCGATGCGATCGCTGATGCGGCTGAAAAGGCGCAGGAACTTGCCGAAGCCGCCGGCCTGCAAGTTGGCGACATTCGCACGATCAGTTTCACCGACAGCCAGTTTTACCCGGTCTTTGACGGCAGGGGTGGTGGCGGCGGAGGTGAAGCGGCTTCTGCAGTGCCCATCCAACCCGGTCAATTGACCTTCACGGTCACCGTCAGTGTGACGTACGAACTCAAGTAAGACCGGTATTTCCCAATAGACTGGAACCTGCTTCTCTACGGGGAAGCAGGTTCATTGTTTAATACTCGTTTTCTTCTTCGTTTCGCATTTGTCTGACAGAACGGAAAATTTATAATCAAAACTCACTTGTCCAAATCGCTATTAGGCTGTATTATGAACCCGTTGGGAAGTAGATTCCCAAAATCTACAAATTTCAAGAGGAGAAGAAATATGAAAAAGTTGTATCTGTTTCTCGCCGCGATGACGGTCTTTGCTCTGGCAATCACAGCCTGCGCGCCCGCCACTCCGGTTGCAACCGAACCGCCCGCGCCGACCGAAGCCATGACGGAAGCGCCCACCGAAGCTCCGACCGAGGCGCCGATGCCGGCGATCGGCTCGCCGGAACATCCGATCAAAGTGTTGTTCGTCCCGTCTGTTGACGCGCAAGTGATCGTCAGCGGCGGTGAGGTGATGGCTCAAGCGTTGAACGAAGCCACCGGCTTGACTTTTGAAGTCGTTGTCCCCACTTCGTACGCCGCCACCATCGAAGAGATGTGCGCTTCACCGTCGGACACGATGGGCTTCATCCCCGGCCTTGGGTATGCGCTCGCCAGCCAGTTGTGCGGTGTGGATGTTGCCTTCAAGGCTGTCCGCTTCGGCTACTCGGTATACTGGGCGCAGATCCTCGTCCCGCGCGATAGCGACATCGACTCCATCGAGGATCTGGATGGTCTGACCTGGGGTTATGGCGATCCGGGTTCCACCTCCGGTTATATGGTCCCGCTGGTTATGTTCCAGGAAGCCGGCATTGAACCCGTTCCATTCGAGACCGGCGGCAGCCACAATGGCGCCGCGCTCGCGCTTTATAACGGTTCTGTGGACTTCGCGACGACCTTCTACAGCCCGTATCTGCATCCCGAAGGCGGTATCGAGTGGTCGAAGGAAAGCCCCGATATTCCAGCTGAGTTCGTGGATACCTGCGGTCCCAATGCGGATGGATCACGTCTCTTCTGCGGTCCGAACGCTGACTATCGCGTGCTCGATGCCCGTGCTGGCGTACGGACGGAAGCCCCGGACATCATTCAGAAGACTCGTATTCTGACGATCTCTGGTGATATCCCCAACGATACGTTGTCATTCGGGCCCGATTTCCCGGCTGACCTCCGTGCTCAAATTGAAGAGGCGCTCGTTGCATTCTCGCAAACCGAAGCGTGGAACGAATCATTGGGCAACCAGGATTTCTACGGCTGGACCGGCATTGATACAGCCACCGACGCCGAGTACGACTTCGTCCGCAGGATGGTCGAAGCCGCCGGCATCACGCTCGAAGGACTTGGCAACTAGCCAATCCCTGCAATCGAATCCCGGACAGGGGATCCCCTGTCCGGGATTTTGCACTCTATGAATGATTCCCAGCGGTGTAAACCACCATGCTCAAAATTCGAAACCTGACGAAGATCTACGACGGCGGTGTGCAAGCTCTGACCGATGTAAGTTTTGACGTGCCGAGAGGGCAGTTCCTAGCAGTGATCGGTCTGAGCGGCTCGGGCAAGTCAACATTGTTGCGATGCATCAATCGCTTGATCGAACCCACCGCCGGAAAGATATACTGGAAAGAAATGGATGTTACCGACGCATCCGACGAAGAATTGCGGGTCATTCGGCGCAAGATCGGGATGGTCTTTCAACACTTCAACCTGGTCCATCGCTCATCGGTGCTGACCAACGTGCTGGCGGGGCGCCTCGGATACGTCAACCCAGCGTGGAGCCTCCTGAATCGCTTCCCGAAGAGCGACACGGAGAACGCACTGAAACAACTCGAGCGCGTGGGCATTGCCGATAAGGCGAGGCACCGCGCTGACGAACTCAGCGGGGGACAACAGCAACGCGTGGGCATCGCGCGTGCCATGATGCAAAATCCTGAAATGATCCTTGCAGACGAACCTGTAGCCAGCCTTGATCCCGTGTTGGCACACAGTATCATGCAGTATCTTGAAAAGACAAATAAGGAAGACGGAGTCACAGTGCTGTGCAGTCTCCACTTCCTTGACCTCGTACACAAATACGCTGATCGCGTTGTAGCGCTCAATGAAGGAAAACTCATGTTTGATGGTGTTCCGAAGGATATTGACGATGCGAAATTCAAGGAGATCTACGGTCGCGAAGCGGAGCGGGTAGGCTAGGCATCAACGATGAACAGCAGAAAACCCGACCAACTCAGACCCTTCAAAGTCGCGTTCGCAGTCTTGCTAACGCTTGTAGTTTATGCGTACGGATTTCAAGTCACGAAGGTCAATCTGGAGGAGACCAAGTCCGAGCATCGACGCGAACAGCTCTTCCGCATTTTGCGCGCCCTGGCTCGGCCCAACTTCATCGAGTATGAAAAGGAAGTGTTCGAGGTACGCGCTCCGATCATGATTCCCTGTCCGGAAGAGGGATTTTCGCCCGAACCTCCCGCGGACCCATCCCAACTGTACATGGTCGTTACGCCCTCCTGCAGCGACCCACGCACGCGCGTTCAAGTCCAGGGTTTCAATTTCGAACCGCTCACGCGCGGCCCGCTGAACCTGGTTCCCTTCGAGAGCGGGGTAAACCTGCAGCTGGATAGCATCGAGATCGACCGGTTCGGCGGTTTCGAAGCCACCGTCCTTCTGCCTAATCGCCCGAGTGAAGAACCGCATGAAGTGGTGGCGATCACCCGACGAAACGTCGGTTCACCACAACTCACCAAGACTGCATACGATACCTGGGACAAGATCGTCGAGACGGTCTTTCTGGCATTGTTGGCCACAACGCTCGGAGTGCTCTTCGCAATACCATTGAGTTTCTTTGCCGCACGCAACTTGATGAAGGATGTTTCCAGTTCGTTGCTGAGCATGTCTCTCTCGATCTTATTGATCCCGGTCGGCCTCCTTGTCGGATTTCAGGTGGCGGGTTGGTCGTTTCAGGTCAGCCAGGCATTGACAGGTACCATGTTGATGGCGTTTTCAGGCTCGGTCGTCTCGCCAGTGCTGGTCTGGCTCGGCATTCGTTGGGCGTTGCCGGCGCAGGAGGTGCGCCAGCCGGCATTGAACACCCGAATCGCGCGTTTGGCGGTGATGGCGGTCGCAGCGTTCCTCTTTATCCTGTTCTTGTACTTGCTCTCCTTCCTCCTGCTTACGTGGGGAAGCGCGCTCGAGGGAGCTCTGGGTAGTTTTGGCTTCCTCGGCAGATTCGTCCGTGACCTCGGCGACATTTTGAACACCGTCGTCCGGGTGGTGGTGGCGCTTGGATTCGCCGGCCTGTTGAACAGTCTTGCCGGTCGTTGGGGCGAGGGCTTAAGCCGCCGGAAAGATACGCTGTCACGTGTGGCTCACGTGATATTGGGGATCGCTGCAGGCGCCGCGCTGGCGGTCATTCTGATGGCAATTGTCAACTGGCTTTACCAATTCAAGGATATTGATCTCTACTACCAATATGCAGGCGGGGTCGGCGCGCTATTCGGTCTGCTCGCAAGCCTGCGTTTCCGCTCCACGGATGCGGTGCCAAGCGGCTTGATCCTCTATTACATCGCGCGTACGGTCTTCAACGCCCTGCGTTCTGTGGAAGCGCTGGTCATGGCGATCGTATTCGTGGTTTGGGTCGGCATTGGTCCCTTTGCCGGGTCGCTGGCGTTGGCATTACATACAATCGCCTCCCTTGCCAAGCTGTATTCGGAGCAGGTGGAGAGCATTATGGCGGGACCGCTGGAGGCTGTTCAAGCCACCGGTGCCAACCGTTTGCAGACAATCGTGTACGCGGTCATCCCGCAAATCATCCCGCCGTATATCTCGTATACGATGTACCGCTGGGATATTAACGTGCGTATGTCCACGATTATCGGTTTCGTCGGCGGTGGCGGAATCGGGTTCCTGCTTCAACAGAACATCAACCTGCTGAACTACCGCGACGCGAGCGCGCAAATGATCGCCATCGCCATCGTGGTTTCTATCATGGACTACATCTCATCTGTGTTGCGTGAAAGATTCGTTTAACACTCAAAGTTCAGCCGTACCACCAAGAGACAAGCCTCTGCTGATTGCAGGGGCTTTTATTTCCTATGGCATGCAGCATGATTCCGAGATGATATAATCTTTTGCATCATGGAATCAGGCGTGTTTCTAAACAAACGCTATCAACTCCTCGAACAACTCGGAACGGGCGGCATGTCCAACGTGTTCCGCGCGCGCGACCAGATGCTCGAGCGCTATGTTGCCATAAAAATCCTGCACGAAGATTATTCCAAAGATCAGGCATTTCAAGACCGTTTCAGAATGGAGGCGCGCGCGGCGGCGAACCTGTCACATCCGAACATTGTCACCGTCCACGACTTCGGCTACGACTTCGGGCAATTGTTCATCGTGATGGAGTACCTGCCCGGCAAAGACCTCAAGACCATCCTTCGCCAGCGCGGGCGCTACAGCGTCGAAGAAGCGATTCCGCTCATCGTGCAAGCCTGCGCGGGCATCGGCTACGCTCATCGCGCCGGGCTCGTCCACTGCGACGTGAAACCGCACAACATGATCGTCACCCCCGACAGCCGCCTCAAAGTCACCGACTTTGGAATCGCGCGCGCGCTCTCCACCATCCAGCCGGACGAACGCGCGGATGTGGTTTGGGGTTCACCTCAATATTTTTCGCCGGAGCAAGCGGTCGGCGAGGCGCCCTCGCCCTCGTCCGATGTATATTCGCTCGGCATCGTTCTCTACGAAGTGCTCGCCGGCGCGCTTCCGTTCAACGCTCCCACCAGTGAAGAACTTGCGCGCATGCACCTTGAAGACCAACCCATTCCCATCAGCGAGTACATCCCTGATGTTCCTCCCGCGCTCGAGCAGATCGTCAGCAAGGTTCTCTCAAAGGAACCCTCTGCGCGTTACCGAACAGCCGATCAACTCGGACGCGTCCTCCTCAAGTTTGGGATACAACGCGAGCCCGCGCCATCGGCGCCATCTCTCAGCCTGACGCCCGAAGCCGTGACCACGTACCAGCAGCCGGAAGCGTCCGAGCCCGTCGAAACGGTTCAAGCCGGACCTCGATCCACCTACAATACTCCGGCATCTTCCTCCTCTGAAATTGACTGGGCGACCATCGGGCTTGGGCTTCTTGCTCTAATCACCGTCGGCGGCTTGATCCCGTTCTGGATCTACATCTACTTTGTCTACAACCCAAGATAAAAGCCTCAAAAGTTTGAATCTAGGATGAAAGCCAAACCTGTAGAGCTTGACTCCATTAGAGTCCTGCCGGCAACTTCCGAGCACTGGCCTGGCATTGAAGAGTTCTTTACTGGCAGTGCGTGTTGGTGCCAATACTGGAGGCTATCCTCAAGCGCCTATGGACGCATTTCGAAAGATCAACTTCCAAGATTTCATCCCGAGCGGAAAAATGCCATGCGTCGCCTGCTTGACCAGCCCACGCCGCCGGGTGTCGTGGCATACCTGGAGGATCAGGTTATCGGATGGTGCGGCTTCGGACCGCGCTCTGAAATGGAACGTCTCGTCCGCTCGCGTACCATCCCTGCAATAGACCATCTCCCGGTGTGGTCAATTGTCTGCTTTCTCGTCCGTCCGGGTTATCGCCGGCAGGGTGTTTCAAGCGCACTACTACGCGGCGCGATCGAGTGCGCTCGCAAATACAAAGCGCCGGCGCTTGAGGCTTATCCCGTTGATTCAGCCGGCAAGCGCATTGATGTGGTTTTCGCCTACGTCGGCATTACTGCCATGTTCGAGAAAGAGGGTTTTCGCCGTGTTGTAGAAACTTCGGCGCGGAGCGCCAGCCTTCCAAGGTGGCTGATGCGACTGGACCTCAGACCGAGATGAGCAAGAAGCACATCCTCGCCCCCTCCATCCTCTCCGCAGACTTTGCACGGCTCGGCGAAGAACTCGCCGCGTGCGAATCTGCCGGCGCAGAATGGATACACGTTGACGTAATGGACGGCCACTTCGTCCCCAACATCACCATGGGTCCGTTCGTCGTCGAAGCCTGCAAGCGCGTCACGAAACTGCTCCTCGATGTGCATCTGATGATCGAAAAACCTGAACGCCATCTCGAAGCATTTGCCAACGCGGGAGCAAACAACATCACCGTGCATGTGGAAGCGTGCCCCCACCTACATCGGACTTTACAACAAATCAAATCGCTGGGATGCAAAGCCGGCGTCGCGTTGAATCCGGGCACCCCAACAACCTCCATGGATGCTGTGCTGGACGATGCAGATTTGATTTTGGTGATGAGCGTGAACCCCGGGTATTCTGGGCAGAAGTTCATCTCGTCAACGGTTGCGAAGGTTAGCGATATCCGAAAACGACTGGATGCACTGAAATCCTCCGCCTGGCTCGAAGTGGACGGGGGCATTGATGCGAAGACACTGCCCAAAGTGCTGAACGCAGGCGCAAGTGTATTCGTCGCCGCGACGGCTGTGTTCAAACATCCAAAAGGCACACAAGCGGGAATCACCTCCCTGCAAAACGCAATGCGTGACCCTTAAAACAAAAATCACGACCTCAGCCGTGACTCTTGTTCAGTAGTCCTCAGACCTTACGCGACGGACTTGCCCATCGCCTTGATGCACTTGGTGCACAGCACCTTGCGCACCACGCGCCCCTTTTCCATCACAATCGTTTTCTGCAGATTGGGCTTGAACTTTCGATTGGTGGCGCGCTGGGAGAACGAGCGATTATGCCCGAACGAGGTGGACTTGCCGCAGTTTGCACACTTAGCCATGACTTGCTATTTCCTTTCCTTGCTATAATTCCGAACGGTCTGCCCTTTTGAAGGCACGGCATTTTACCACGTGACTTAAGCGCAGGCAAGATGTTAAAATAGGCACACTATCACGTCATTGCGAGTGGCGCCGAGCCTTAACGGCGAGTGCGCCACGAAGAAATCTCCAACATAGTAACGGGGATTGCTTCGTCGGGTCTTCGACCCTCCTCGCAATGACGGAAATCGAGGAACTCATGGGCGAAGATTCGACCACATTGGGAGGCATCCACATCTCCCCGAACGCCGTAGCGGCGATTGCCTATCATGCCACGCTCGAATCCTATGGCGTGGTGGGGCTGGCGCCGCGAAACATCGCGGACGGATTGGTGAAGTCCATCACGCGCGATCCTTCGCGCGGCATCACCGTGAAGTACAACGGCGTGGATATTGACATCGAGATTCACATCATCGTCGAGTATGGCACACGCATTAGCATCGTGGCGGAAAGTGTGTCGAACACCGTCCGCTATCATGTGGAAAAGGCGCTGGGATTGAAGGTCAACAGCGTCAACGTTCACGTGGCGGGGTTGCGCGTGAGCGACACCGATTAGAGGAGAACACCACCATGGCTGTGGATACCGAACGCGTCGAAAAACTACGTAAGAAGACCATCAATGGGCAATCCATGAAGCGGCTGGTGCAGGCGGGGCTCACCTGGCTACGCGTCAACCAACAGACCGTCAACGCGTTGAACGTGTTTCCCGTCCCGGATGGGGATACAGGCACGAACATGGTGCTGACCATGCAATCCGCGTGGAACGAGATCAAAGATTCGGGTCAACGCAAGATCAGTGAAATGGCGGGGGCAGTGGCGAAGGGCGCATTGATGGGCGCACGCGGCAACTCGGGTGTGATCCTCTCACAAATTTGGCGCGGGTTCGCGCGCGCGGTGCACGACCGGGAAACATTGGACGGCGAAAGCCTCACCAAGGGATTCGCCGAAGCGCGGGAGACGGCTTACAAGGGCGTGGTCAAACCCGTAGAGGGGACAATTCTCACCGTCATACGCGGCGTGGCTGACGCAACCGAAGCCGCCCTCCAATCCACGAGTGATGCGATCACCATCCTTGAGGTCGCGGTCAAGGCGGCGGATCAAGCCGTCCAGCGGACTCCCGATCTCATGCCTCTTCTCAAACAAGCCGGCGTTGTTGATTCAGGCGGTAAAGGTTTATTCTTCATTCTTGAAGGCATGTTGCGCCACGTCCATGGAGAATCGCTCGAAACGCCGTTGATGAGCGTGCAACCGATCTCCGCGATGAACCTGCAAGGCGCGATGGAGGAAGTGGAAGAGGGACAAGATTACGAAGTCGTGGTGGATTTCATGCCGCCCAACAATTTCGATCTGCAAAATTTTTACGGACGACTTGAAGAGATGGGCACGTCCATTCAAGTGGGGGAAGGCGATGGCATGTACCGCATGCACATTCACGTGCCTCTCGAAAAACGCTACGAGCCAATTGATTACATCATGGGGCTTGGCACCATCACCAAAGTGGCAATGGAAAATCTGCTCGCGCAGATGGACGACATTCAGAAAAGCAAATCCAGTGCGATTTCATTTGCAACCGTAGAGCCGGGACAGATCGCGGTGGTGGTCGTTTCGCCGGGCGCGGGTTTGAGCCGCATTTTCGCCAGCCTCGGCGCGGCGGCGACGGTCGAGGGCGGGCAAACCAAGAACCCGTCCACGCAGGATATTTTGAGCTCGTTCGAAAATTTGCCAACCGATAAAGTTGTCATTCTTCCCAATAACAAAAACATCATTATGGCGGCGAATCAGGCGAAGGAAGTGACGGTGAAACAGGTCGCGGTGGTGCCTTCGCGTTCCGTCCCGCAGGGACTCGCCGCCATGCTCTCGCTTCAGCCCGACGGGGAATTGGATTCGGTCGCCGAGAAGATGACCAAAGCCCTCGCCTCGGTGAAGACCGGGGACATCACCATCGCGGTCCGCAATGTAGAGATTGACGGTGTGAACGTGAAGGAGGGACAGGTGATCGCGATGCTCGATGGCAAGCTGGTTGCCTCGGCAAATTCTGTAGAAGAGGCTACGGTGCTGTTCCTCGAAAAGGCAGAGGCGGATAAGCACGAACTGATCACGTTCTATTACGGGCAGGGAATGTTGCACGCGGAAGCCAACCGCATCGCCGATATGATGCGCGAAAAATACCATGAACAGGATATCGAAGTGCAAGAGGGCGGGCAGGAACACTATCAGTTCATTATTTCGGTGGAATGAATAGTTCAAAATAAATGCAAATTGCAGTGAATTTCAAAAAATACAACATCGCTGCGGTCATTCCATGCTATCGCGTGGAGAGGGAGATTCAATCCGTCTTGCGGGGGATTCCAAAATACGTCAAACACATCATCGTTGTGGATGATGCCTCGCCCGACTCAACATCGAACATCGTCGCTTCGATCGCCAAAAAGGACAGGCGGGTCATGTTGATCTGCCACCCGTCGAATCTCGGTGTGGGCGGAGCCATGGTCACCGGCTTCCGCAAAGCCCTCGAATTAGGCGCGCAGATCATCGTCAAGGCGGACGGCGACGGGCAGATGGATCTGACGCGTTTGCCCGGGTTGGTCATGCCGTTGATTCAAGGACGTGCGGATTACACCAAAGGCAATCGCTTCCGTGATTTCGTGTCGCTTCAACAAATGCCGCTCATACGCCGTGTCGGTAACATGGGGCTGGCATTCCTCTCCAAAGCCGCGACGGGCTATTGGGATCTGTTCGACCCCACAAACGGATTCGTCGCTATCCGTTCCGAGGTCCTCGCGCAATTGCCCATGGATCGAATTGACAGATCGTATTATTTCGAAACGTCCATGCTGGCAAACTTATATCTGCTTGGTGCGGTGGTGAAAGATATACCCATGCCGGCGCGCTATCGGAGCGAAGTCTCGAACATGCTGATTCATCGCATCCTGCTCCAATTCCCGCTCAAGTTGTTCGGCACGCTCGTCAAACGGCTCGCGCTCAAAAACTTCATTTACGATTTTACGATGGCAAGCATCTACGCCCTGGTGGGCTTTCCGCTGTTGTCGTTCGGCTTGACCTTCGGCATTGTGAAATGGATCCAGTACGCCAGTCTTAATATCCCTGCACCGACCGGGACGGTGATGCTCCCGACGCTTTCCGTCCTGTTGGGAATTCAATTGTTGCTCTCTGCCATCGAGATTGACTTTCGGTCTGTGCCGAAAGAGCCGTTGTCACAACCGTTGTAATTTTTACAGCCTTTTTACCCCAAAGTCATAAGCCGATTACCCCTACGTTCTAAAATGCGGACAACGATCAAAGGAGGATCGTGCTTATGAAAACCATCAAACTTTCCCACCTGTTGTTCAGTTTGGCAGTGATTGCCGCGCTCGTCGCCGCGGCTATTCCCGCCGCGCCGGCATACGCCCTCTCCGACTCCGCATCGCAGGTGACGAGCATTGCCGCATCGGACCCCGATTCGCCGTCACTGCATCCCGGCGGGGTGGTCTGCAAGAGCAAGGTCATCTGGCGGGATGGCAAGCGCGTCACGGTGCGGGTGTGCCGCAGGGTTCATCGACCGCACAATTGATGACCGTGTTGCGAAAAATATCAAAAGGGCTGACCTATGGTCAGCCCTTTTGATTCATGATCTGTTCCAGAGTTTCCTTGAACACTTCATAAGGCTGTGCGCCCACAACTGCATACCGGTTATTGATCACATAAGTCGGCACACCGGTCACACCGATCTGATACGCCCATCTCACCTGATCTACGACGGTCGCTGTGTATTTTTCGCTTTCCACCTCGCGCTGCATTTCGTCCGCGTTCAAACCGACCTCCTCTGCCGCCGCGCGCAGAACGCGCCACAGACTTGGGTCTGCTCCCTCCGCGTAGACTTTGCGAAACACGACCTTGTGAAACTCATTGCCTTTTTCATGTACACGTGCGTATTCGGTTGCTTCGTGCGCGAGCCGCGTGTTGTAAATCCGCAGGACTGAAACGAACTTCATGCCGTACACATCGGCAATTGCTTGTAACCGCTTCTCCGAGCCGTTGGCTCGGGCGCGCTTCACATGTTCGGGCAAATCCCTCCCTTCAGGCGGCGTGTCAAAATACAAATAGAACGGACGCCACTCCACATCCACGCGATATTCCTCTTTCAACCTCTCGACCACACCCTGGCCGACGTAACACCACGGTCAGATGTAATCGGAAAAGATCGTCAGTTTGAAGTCCATGCTGTCCTTTCGGATAAAATTACACGAGCTAGACAAAACACACGCAATATATTTTACTCTGGAGACTCTCATGACGAAAACTCTGCGCGTCAATTCGGACAGGATGCTGGATTCGTTCACCCGGCTCGCCTCCATCGGGGCGACAGGCGCCGCGCTGAGTGGCGAAGCCGTATCGAAGCGGGATGGCGGCGTCCACCGACCGACGTTTAGTGAGGCGCACCTTGCGGCGCGCAAGTGGCTGCGCGAAGAGATCGAACGCGCCGGCTTGGAATTCCGCACAGATGGCGCAGGGAATCATTCTGCCATATTGCCCGTCATTGCGAGCGGCGCTGAAAGCGCCGCGAAGCAATCACCAGCAACGTCGGGGATTGCTTCGTCGGGCGATGCCCTCCTCGCAATGACGAAGACTTTGATCCTCGGCTCTCACCTCGACTCTGTTCCTAACGGCGGACGATTCGACGGCGCGCTAGGCGTGGTCGCCGCGCTCGAAGTGTTGAGAACGGTCAAAGAGAGCGGGGTCAAATTGAACGTGAATCTTGAAGCGATGGACTTCACTGACGAAGAAGGTACGCTGGTCGGTCTGTTGGGCAGCGCGGCGATATCGGGTCATCTCACGCAAAAAGATTTGGAGTCTCCGCGCGGCGGCCGCGACAAACTTATCGAAGGAATGAAGCGCGCTGGTCTGTCCGATGAATCTATGTTGAGCGCAGCGCGCCAGAAAGATTCGTTCGCCGGTTATCTGGAGTTGCATATCGAACAAGGCAAGCGGCTTGAACGAAGCGGAATTAACATCGGCATTGTCTCGGCGATTGTCGGCATCGGCTCGTATCGTCTGTCGTTCATCGGGCGCGCGGACCACGCCGGCACCGCGACGATGGACGACCGGCTCGATGCGTCGCTCGGTGCGAGCGCGTTCACGCTTTCTGCACGCGAACTGGTGATGACGAAATTCCCCGGCGGTGTGGTGAACACCGGCAAGATGGATTTCGCGCCGGGCGCGTTCAACATCGTCCCTGCCCGCGTGGATGTGGCGCTGGAATTCCGCGCGCCGACCCAATCGGACTTCGATGCGATGGATGAGGGGCTGATCGCGCTCGCCAAAGAACAAGCGGCGCGCTTCGGTTTGGAACTGAACATCGAATTCCTCGGCAAACATTCGCCCACACCGATGAGCAGCGCGGCGCAAGAAGCATTCGCCTCTGCTTGCGATGATTTAGATTTGACTCACACGCCCTTGACCTCCGGCGCGGGTCACGACGCGCAATCCCTCGCGGATCGCTGCCCTGTGGGCATGATCTTTGTCCCCTCTGTGGATGGGGCGAGTCACTCGCCGCGTGAATTCACGAAATGGGAGGATTGCGTGAACGGAGCGAATGTGTTGCTCCATGCCGCGTTGAAGATGGGCAAATCGTAGGGGCGAACAGCCGTTCGCCCCTACAGTGTAGAATCACGCAAAGGGTTTCTTCATGAAAAACTTCGAACCGAAATACAACAACATTCCCAAAACCGAAATTCACATCCACCTTGAAGGCGCGATCCGCACGCAGACGATCATTGACGTTGCGCGCGCATACAACTTGAAATTGCCCGCCTACGAAGTCGCCGAATTGGATAAACACGTCAAGGTCTATGACCAGATGCGCGACCTGCAAGCCGTTCTCGATGCGTTCGCCATCTTCCAGAACAGCATTACCTCACCGGAAGTTGTTGAGCGCATTGCGTGGGAATTGTTCGAGGATTCGGCGAAACAGAATATCAAACTCTTCGAAGTGCGCTTCTCACCCGACTGGGCATTTCACGGCCATGACCTCGATTGGGATGCCTGCCTCGAAGGCTTGCTCCGCGCCAAAGCTCAAGCCGAGCACGAGTTCGACATGGCAATTGGTTACATCGCCATCACCTCGCGAGGCATGGGTGCCGCGTCTTGCGTGAAAACTGTGGACTGGGCGATCCGTCACCGCGACCACATCCTCGGCGTGGACCTCGCCGACGGCGAAAAGTTATTCCCAATGAGCGATTTTCTCAAGCCGATGCTCAAGGCAAAGAATGCTGGCTTGAAAGTAACGATCCACTCAGGCGAGGACACACCCGCGTCGTATGTGATCGAAACAATTCAAAATTTCAAACCAGACCGTATTGGTCACGGTATTCATAGCATCGAAGACCCGAAAGCGATCGACTTGATCAAAGAGCGTGGCATCACGCTTGAGGTCAACCTATGGAGCAACTACCTCACTAATTCAGTGAAAACCATCGAAGAACATCCGCTGAAAAAGCTGTTCGACCTCGGAGTAAAGGTGACTATCAACTCCGACGACCCGGAAGTGCTGGAGACAAATCTGAACAACGAGTATCGCATTGCGCATGAAGTGCTCGGTATGAGCATGGAGGAGATTGCTGTGTGCAACCGAAACGCGTATGAAGCCTCGTTCATACCTGCCGAAAAGAAAAATGAAATTTGGAGAAAGTATTTCCCGTGAAGCGCACCCTGTTCCCCGTCACCGTTCACCTGTTCTTCATTCGAGAAAATGAGATCCTGATGGCGCGCCGCCTGAACACAGGCTATCGAGACGGCGAATACAGCGTCCCTGCCGGGCATTTGGACGGCGGTGAAACGGTAATGCAAGCTGGCATCCGTGAAGCTTTGGAAGAGGTCGGCGTGCAGTTGCGCGAGGAAGACATATCCATCACATCCGTCATGCACCGCCTCGATGGCGAGGAACGGGTTGACTTCTTCCTGCAAATCCACCGCTGGGATGGCGAGCCGGTCAATGCCGAACCTGATAAATGCGACGACCTCCGCTGGGTGCACTTCGACGAATTGCCCGAAAATACAATCCCGTACATACGAAGGGCGATCACGAATCATTTGAAGGATATCCAGATCGACGAGTTCGGGTGGTGAGAATGGGATATTTGCTTCTCGAAGGCGGCTCGGAATTCGGCGGGCGGATGCGCGACCCCGACCTGCGCGCGCTCGAACTCGCCGGCGGATTCGACGCCCCGCTTCGCATCATCCCTGCGGCTGCCGCCCCGGACCGCAATCACGACCGCGCTGGAGGCAACGGCCTTCGCTGGTTTCAATCGCTCGGCGCTAGGGATGTCCAATCCGTGCCGTTGATTGACAAAGTCAGCGCAAACGATGAAACGATTGCGCGATCTGTGCGCGAAGCAAAGTTGATCTACATGCTTGGGGGCTTTACACATTATCTCGGTCAAACGTTGAAAGATAGTTTGGCATGGCAAGCCGCGCTTGAGGCATACGCGAACGGCGCGGTGATCGCGGGCTCGAGCGCAGGGGCGATGGTGATGTGCGAGTTTTATTTCGATCCGTACGAAGGCAAAATCCACATGGGGTTGAATCTGGTTCCCAATTCGCTCGTCCTGCCGCATCACAACACGTTTGGCAAAGGCTGGGCGCCGCGACTGACGAAAGAGATTCCAGCAGTCACTTTGCTCGGCATTGACGAGCAAATAGGTATGTTGAACGACGGCAAAGATGGGATTTGGAACGTCTACGGTGCTGGCGAGGTAGTGTTGTATCGCAAAGGTCGTGTAGAAACATATCGGACGGGAAAATCTTTTTCGCTCGTGTCATTCTGAGCCCCGAGCCTTAGACGGCGAGCGGGTGAAGAATCTCAGATTTGGGTGGAGGAAATTCTTCGTCGCCGCTTCGCAGCTCCCAGAATGACATATAATTCTTAGCATGTTCGATCTTTCCTCTGCGCGTTTTGCATTTTTAGATCTGGAAACTACAGGGCTATCGCCATGGTTCGGTGACCGCGTGTGTGAGGTGGGAATTGTCGTCACGGAGGGGAAACGAATCAAAGAGCAATTCCAGTCGCTGGTGAATCCGGAGCGTCCGCTGTCGGTCGGCGCGATCAGCACGAACGGGTTGACGGACGAGGAACTGTCGCAGGCGCCGCGCTTCGCCGATGTGGCTGAATCAATCGTCGGCTTGATAAACGAAGCGGTGGTCGTGTGTCACAACGCGAAGTTCGACCTGCAATTTCTCGACAGCGAGTTCAAACGGCTTGGGCGCGAATTTCAGATCCCGAATTTGATCGATACGCTGATGCTGGCGCGTCAGTATTACGAGATGCCGTCGTACAGCTTGCAATTCATCGCGGATTCGTTCCACTTGCCCATCACGGTGAAGCATCGCGCGCTCGACGGCGCGCTGGCGGCGCGGGGAATTTTCTTCGCGATGATGGAGCAGATGAAGGAATACAACAAACCGCTCGATGAGTACGTCGGCATTTACAACTCGCCCGCGTGGCCCAACGAGGGAATCGAACTGCCTACGGAACTGGGCGAAGCGATCTACAGCAACAAGCGCATGTTCATCCGTTATGTGGATGGCGGCGGCGAACAGACCGAACGCTGGATCACGCCGAAGCAGGTGATGGGCTTGAAGGATTACGTCTATTTGCAGGCGTTTTGCCATCTCCGAAACGATGAGCGAAGTTTTCGACTGGATCGAATCACGGAGGTGCAAGTGGAGGAATAAAAATTCGGTGGTTGAGTAGCCCGAAGGGCGTATCGAAACCACCAGTAAGCAGAGCAAACATTGTTACAGGATTTTGTTTGAACATTGTTGGAATAAAAGAGGAACCATGTACGAATTCAACGAAGACGACTTAAAATCGAACCAGCGCGGCCTTCTCACCAAGGGACAGCGTGAACTCCTGCGAATGACCGCGCGCGGCGTGCGCGGTTCGTCCCGTTCGAGCGTGTACGTGCTCTTCGGGTTCATGGCCTTCGGGATGTGCCTGATCCTTGCGTTGTATCTGCAAAACGAAGACTCGCGTGCCGCGTTGTTTGCCAATCCGCTCAACCTGCTGGTGTTTCCCGCCATCGTTGTTGCGGTCGCGTTCTTTGCCACGTTCAGTGTTCTGTTGACGAGGTGGGTCTCAAATCGCTTGCTGAACGCCGAACCGAAGATGGTGGAAGGGATCGTGAAACACGATCAGGAATACAGTTCGAACGCGGGGTTCACCAGTTATCACGTATATGTGGGCAGGAAACGCTTCAGTTTTACTGACGATATGAGCCACACCTTCAAGGAGGGCGGAAAGTATCGCGTGTATTACGTCAAGGCAAGCGCGTATGAGCTGATTATGTCTCATGAAAGAATGAAGTAGGGGCGGATCGCGATCCGCCCCTACGGTACAATCGGGGGCAATGAAAGAATTCATCTACTCCCGCAACGCGATCTATGAAACCCTGCGTGCCAAACGGCGGGACGTGTTCAAGGTCGAGATTTCAGATACCGTTCAAGCCAAAGGAAAAATATCTGAAATACTGAATCTGGCGCAACAGAGAAAAATCCAAGTCATAAAGTCACCCCGAGCGCGAATAGATAAGATTCACGAGAACAATCAGGGAGTTGTCGCTGAAGTAAGCAAATATCCGTATGTGGATCTGCTCGACATTTTGGAGAACGCGCGCAAGAAGAATGAACCTTCGTTCGTGCTGTTGCTCGATGCATTGAATGACCCTCAAAACTTTGGTTCGCTTATTCGCACGGCGGAGGCGGTAGGTGTGCATGGTATTGTCATTCCGCTGGCGCACACGGTGGAGGTCACGCCGGCAGTCGTCAACGCGTCATCGGGCGCGAGCGAGCACATGCTCATTGCGCGCATGAATCTCGCGCAGGCGATGGACGCGCTCAAAGAGGAAAACGTCTGGGTGGTTGGGCTCGATCAGGATGGCGAAACGATCGGGGCAAAGACAACGCGTCACCTCACCGGAGCCACTGCACTCGTGGTCGGAAGCGAGGGCGAGGGCATCCGTCAACTCACGCGGGCGAAATGTGACATCGTGTTGAAACTTCCGATGCAGGGTCAGGTCGAATCGTTGAATGCGGCGGTGGCGGGGTCGGTCGCGTTGTATCTGGCATATATGGCTAGAAACGGTGGTTGAGTAGACCTGCGTGTTCGTCGCAGGTCATATTGCAACCACCAAATTATTTTGGAGAACACATGGTTCAGGCATCTTATCATTTCCCGCGCGGATTTTTATGGGGGACGGCGACCTCCGCGCATCAAGTGGAGGGCAACAACACGAACAACCAATGGTGGAAATGGGAACAGGCGGGTCACACCGTCGGGACATCTGGTCTCGCCTGCGATTGGTGGGGTAGACGCTGGCGGGAGGACTTCGACCGCGCCGCGGAGTGCGGGCAGAACGCGCATCGCCTGTCGGTGGAGTGGAGCCGCATCCAGCCGACGCCCGACACATGGGACGAAGACGCGCTCGAGCGCTACCGCACCATGTTGCGCGGACTGCGCGAACGCGGCATCGCGCCGATGGTTACATTACATCACTTCACCGATCCTTTGTGGTTCTTTGAAATGGATGGTTGGGAACACGAGGAAGCTGCGGCATCATTCGAAAAGTTCGTCCGCAAAGTCGTGGATGCGCTCAAGGAATACTGTTCGTTGTGGTGCACGATCAACGAACCGAACATCTATGCGTTAAGCGGCTACGTCTCCGGCGCGTTCCCTACGAAGCGGAAGGGGCTACGTATCGCTTTGCGCGTACAGGCGAACTTGTTGCGTGGTCATGTTGCAGCGTATCGCGCTATTCACGGGATACAACCCGAAGCACGCGTGGGTTATGCACTGCATTTTCGTCCGATGGTTCCGAATCACAAATGGTCGCCGCTGGATAGATTGATGCGGAATATTCAATACAACGGGATCAACATGGCGTTCCCCAGCGCGATCAGCACGGGTGTGATGAAGTCGCCGATGGGCAGTGTGCGCATTCCCGAAGCCAAAGGGACACAGGATTATCTCGGACTCAATTACTACTCGGTGGATACTATCAAATTCGACGTTACCAATCCAAAAGAGTTGTTCGGGAGACGATTTTTCCCTGACGATTCCGATCTCAGCGCGACGAAGTTCATAGCCAACATCCCACAAGGGATCTTCGATTCCATCAAATGGGCAACGCGGACCTACCCCAGCCTGCCGATCTTCGTCACTGAAAACGGTGTGGAGGATGCAGAGGACAAGATGCGTCCGCGTTATATCGCGCAACATATTCATCAGGTGTGGCGGGCGGTGAATTTCAACTTTCCCGTGAAGGGATATTTTCACTGGTCGCTGGTAGACAACTTCGAATGGGAACGAGGCTGGACGCAACGCTTCGGGCTTTGGGGACTTGATCTGGAGACTCAAAAACGAATCAAACGCCCCTCTGCAGATCTGTACGCCGAGATCTGTAAAGAGAATGGAATTTCCAGTGAGATGGTGCAGAAGTATTGCCCTGAGGTGTTTGATAAACTCTTTCCCGTTTAAATGGTTTGACATTCAATGAACCTGCCCCCTGAATTCATTTCAACAATTCAAAACACATACGGCGAGAGGGGCCATGTCTTTTTGAAAGCACTGCCTGATCTGATCGCGGAGGCGTCCGCGCGGTGGGAATTGACGGATGTCGTCCCTGCGCCGACGCTTTCTTATAATTTTGTGGCGTACGCCAAATGTCCCTCTCCCGTCGGGAGATGGAGGTCCGAAGGACAGAGTGAGGGCGGGGATGTTGTGCTCAAAATCGGTGTGCCTAACGACGAGATGAGAAGCGAGATGGCGGCATTGAGATTATTCAATGGCGAGGGCGCGTGCAGATTGCTGGATTATGATGAAGAGAGATGCTGGATGTTGTTGGAAAGGTTGCATCCAGGCGTGATGCTGTCCACGCTGGAGGACGATGAGGAGTCGACGCGCATCGCGGTGGGCGTGATGAAGAGAATTTGGATATCTGGTTTCGATACGCCCTCCACTATCGCTCAGGGCTACTCAACCAGCGATAGTTATTCTAAATTCATCCAACTCACCGACTGGTTTGATGGGTTGAAGAAGTTACGAGAAATGTTCAACGGCGGGACGGGTCCGCTGGACGGGAAATTGGTGGAGCGGGTCGAAAGTTCGGTGAAGGATTTTTTCACGGAGAACCACCATCCCGTTTTGATGCATGGGGATTTTCATCACTACAATGTTTTGTCGTCGGAGCGGGGATGGCTGGTGATCGACCCGAAGGGAGTGATTGGTCCGGCGGGGTATGAGGTGGGACCGTTCATGCTCAACCCATGGAACAAGTTTTCGGACGGGATCAGCCGTCCGTTAATGGAGAGGCGGATCGACATCCTGCACGAGCATCTGGGATTCGAGCGCCAGCGAATCATCGAGTGGAGTCTGGCTCACGCGATCTTGTCTGCATGGTGGGGGATCGAAGATAATACAGGCTGGGAATATGCCATGGAGATGGCTGAAGTGATCGCCACCCTTTAAAAAAGAACGACCTCCCATACGGAAGGCCGTTCAGGAGGCTAATCGTGCTTACATGCCAATTAGGGCGAACACTGCATAAGCAAGTGCCAGCCACGGGGCAAGGGCAGCTAGGGTTGCAAAAAATCCAACAAACCCTGCTAATGCGCCGAGACCAGTGAACAGGAAGAACAACCACATGCACCAGCCGGACAGGTTCTTGGGCATCGACATTTTCATTTTACACTCTCCTTTAGAGTATGATGAATTTAACCACCCGCGCGGATGGTTCTGCATACGTAAACCCTGATATCGCTTCGAGGTTGCGCTGCGCGTGGTAGAATCGGGTTAACAATTCGCTCTCGCGGTACGAAGACCGCGGGAGAATTTTTCTGTCATGACCACGCTCACCGCCCCTGCTGAATTTTCTTTACACAAACAACAAGAATACGACCGCACCAGCCCCGCGCGCTGGGTGTGGTCGCATGCCTCGCGCCACGGGTGGATCATCTTCATGATGATCCTCGGCGCGGCGGGCAATGCCGGTCTTGCAGCGGTCGTGCCGGTGCTGACGGGCAACGCGTTCAACGCGATGCTCCAGTCGCAACCGGATACCGGCGTGCTGCTCCCACTGGCATTGACCATCGGTATTTCGCAGGTGATTCGCGGCGTTCTACAATTGGGAAGAAATTTTGGCGCAGAGTTGCTCGCGCAAAAAATGGAATTTCAGGTGCGCGCAGAACTCTACCTCTCCCTGCTTGCCAAGAGTATGACCTTTCACAACCTCCAGCCAGTGGGTGATACGATGGCGCGCGCTACGAACGACGTGCGTGAGTTGAACCTGATGTTCAGCCCGGGCATCAACCTCGTGGTCGGGTCATTTATTTTCATCCTCATGCCCATTTTTGTCGCAGGGCGTTATCATCCCACCCTTATCATTACGCCCATTGTCTTTATCATCCTTTACTTTTATTTCCTTGCCCGCTATTTGAAAACCCTCGCGCCGGTGACCGACGAAGTGCGCGCCTCGTTCGGCATCATGAACACGCATCTCTCCGAGTCGCTGGACGGCGTGGAAGTGGTAAAAGGCGCCTCACAGGAAAATGCCGAGGTGGACAAGTTCGTGATGAACGCCAGCCGCGTGCGCGACGCGTTCGTGATCCAAGGCGACCTTGAAGGACGTTACGTCGCGATGCTCCTGCTCGGTTCGGCCTACGCCTTCGGCTTGTTTCACGCCTTGTTGCTCTTCCGCAGTGGACAGCTGACCCTCGGCGACGTCGTGGCATATTTTGGCTTGCTTCTGTTGCTTCAATTTCCAACGTTCGTCTCGACGTTTGCGTACTCGCAAATCTCGCTCGGTCTCTCCGGCGCGCGCCGCATTCTGGAATTGATGAACCGCGAAACAAATTTGGACCAGAATGCCCAAGGCAATACCGGGACGATCAAAGGCGAAGTGGAATTTCGCAATGTCAACTTTGCGTATGGCACAGAAAATGTCCTGGAAAGCATATCCTTCACGGTCAAGCCCGGTCAAACCGTCGCCATCGTCGGGCAGACCGGCGCGGGAAAAACCTCGCTTGTCAAACTCATCAATCGCACGTACGACTCAACACAAGGACAAATCCTCGTGGATGGTGTGGATGTGCGCGCGTGGAACCTCGCCGCGCTTCGTTCGCAGATCTCGATGATCGAGCAGGATATTTTCCTTTTCTCGCGCTCTGTCAGCGATAACGTGGCGTTCGGGAAACCGGGGGCAACCCAAAGTGAGATCGAAGCGGCGGCACAGTCATCGCAAGCAGACGAGTTCATCCAGTCTTTCGACAAAGGCTACGAGACGGTAGTCGGTGAACGCGGCGTGACTCTCTCCGGCGGGCAACGCCAGCGTATCGCACTGGCGCGCGCTTTCCTCACCGATCCGCACATTTTGATTCTGGATGATTCCACCTCCGCTATTGACTCGGCTACCGAAGATCGCATCCAGCGCGCCATCGCCAACGCCGCACGCGGACGCACCACCTTCATCATCACCCACCGCCTGTCGCAAATCCGCTGGGCGGATCTGATCATCGTCCTTCGCAAGGGGCGCATCGCTGCTATCGGCACACACGACGAGTTGATGCAAACCTCCGAAGCGTATTCCAGAATCTTCAGAGACTAAGCGACTAGAAGACTAGAGGACTACCAGACTACTCATGGGATTCTTCACAGGCCTTGCAGACGAAAAATACGACCGCCAGTATACCGACCGCGAATTGACGCGTCGGATCGTCGGCTATTTCAAACTGCAGACTCAACGTCTCGTGTGGGTGACTGTGTTGGTTATCATCGTGGCAGGAATCGGCGCGATGTTGCCGGTTGTCGTCTCGCGCATGATAGATTCGCTCAAAACCCAGCCAACGTTCACTGCCATCAGCCTCGTCGGGCTGACGGTATTTCTCATCGGTATCGGCTTGTGGGGGTTGAACTGGGCGCGGCGCAGTCTCATTGCGCGCGCGGTCGGTGACGTGGTGCTCGATATCCGAACACGCGCCTTCCGAGCCGCGGCCGAACACGACCTCTCGTTCTACGATCAGTTTTCCTCGGGCCGCATCGTTTCGCGCATCACCTCCGACACGAATGACTTTGGACAACTGGTCGTCATTGTGACCGAAGTCGCCGCGCAAATGGTTCAGGCGGTATTTCTTGCGGTCGTCCTCTTCCGTACAGACTTGCAATTGTCGTTGATGCTGATGACGTTCCTGCCCATCGTCTTCGGGGTGGCGTGGGGCTTCCGCGTGCTCGCGCGGCGGGTCACGAGGCGCGGCATGAAAGCCATGGCCGATGTGAACGCCGCCATCAAGGAAACCATCAGCGGCATCGCCATCGCAAAAAACTTCCGTCAGGAAGCAAGCATCTTCAATTCATTTGAAGAATCGAATCAGCAATCGTATGAAGTCAACGTGCAGCGCGGTTTTGTTTTGTCACTGGTTTTCCCCGTGCTCAACGCGCTGGGTGGCATCTTCGTTGCCATTCTCGTGTACGTGGGAGGCTTCAGCGCGGCGGCGGGCATCATTACCGTCGGCGCGTGGTATCTGTTCATCATGAGCCTCGACCAGTTCTTCTTCCCGGTGCTGAACCTCTCCGCGTTCTGGGCGCAAATTCAGGCCGGTCTGTCCGCGGCGGAGCGCGCGTTCGCATTGATCGATGCCGACCCCAACGTGGTGCAAACAGACTCAAAGGATGTGCCTCAACTTCAGGGCGAGATTCACTTCGAGGACATTGACTTCCGTTACACAGATAAAGAGCCGATTCTTTCCCAGTTCAATCTGCTTATTCAACCCGGAGAGACGCTCGCCCTTGTGGGCCACACTGGCGCGGGCAAGTCGTCCATTGCAAAGTTGATCGCGCGTTTCTACGAATTCCAGCAGGGGCGCCTGCTCGTGGACCGTCACGATATCCGCGCGTTCGATCTCACGCAATATCGCAAACAACTCGGCATCGTTTCGCAGGTTCCGTTCTTGTTTTCAGGGACGGTTGCAGACAATATCCGCTACGCCGCGCCGAACGTTTCAGAAGCGGAAATTCTACAAATGGCGCGGAGCATTGGAGATGGCGAATGGCTGGAGACGCTCCCCAATGGAATCCAGACCGAAGTCGGCGAACGAGGCGCCCGTCTCTCGATGGGGCAGCGTCAACTCGTGGCGTTGATGCGCGTGCTGATGCAAAAGCCCGCCATCTTCATCCTCGATGAAGCTACCGCCAGCATTGACCCGTTCACCGAGTGGCAGATCCAACAGGCGCTGAACCTCATCCTGAAACATTCGACGAGCATCCTCATCGCGCATCGTTTGTCCACCGTCAAAGCCGCGGACCGGATTGTTGTAATGGAAAAAGGAAGAATCATCGAGGAGGGAAATCACGAGGGCTTGCTCGGGCGCGGTGGGCATTACGCTACGTTGTACAACACGTACTTCCGGCATCAAAGCCTTGCCTATGTGGAGAAGGCAAGGGAATTTATCGGCGACGATTGAACAAAAAACGGACGGCGAACGCCGTCCGTTTGATTTTACAGGTGCCGAGCACTTCTTGGGTCGAAGGCATCGCGCAAGCCGTCGCCCACGAGGTTGATGCTCAGAATAGTTGCCACGATGAACATGCTTGGGAACACCCACAACCACCACGAACCTTTTTGAATGTAGGTCTGTGCGGCGGTTAGCATGTTGCCCCATGAGGCAGTCGGAGGTTGAATCCCCAACCCCAAGAAGGAAACGTAGGCTTCGGAAAGAATGGCGCCAGCCAACCCCAACGTGGTGGAAACGATGATGATGCCCATCGTGTTGGGGATCAAGTGACTGAAGAAAATCCGCAGGTTGCTCGCGCCCAGCGAGCGCGCGACCGAAACGTAATCCATTTCCTTGAGCGAAAGCACGTTTGCACGCACGATACGCGCCAGGTACATCCACGACGTGAAGCCGATCACCAAAATGACGATCACTACGCTTCCGCTGAACGTCCTGCCCAATAGGTGGATGTCTTCGATATTCCTGCCGATGAATTTTCCGAGAACGATCAGCATAAATAACTGCGGGATCGAAAGCATGGATTCGGTGAACCGCATGAGGACCACATCCAGCCAGCCGCCGAAAAATCCAGCGAGACCGCCGATCAATGTCCCCAACGTTACGGAAAGAAGAACCGCGGTGATCCCCACGAAGAGAGAGATCTGCCCGCCGTAGATCATGCGGGCAAAAATGTCGCGCCCGGTGCTATCGGTGCCCATCCAATATTTTTCAGAGGGCGGGCTTAATCGTTCGGTGAGGGATATGGAGTTCGCCTGTTCCTCACTAATGAAAAACGAGCCGCCGATGATGAACGTAAGAAGAAGCGCGAAACTGATCATGCCCATCACCGCCATACGGTGTCGCCGAAACCGTTTCCAGATCAATTGACCGGGAGTGAGAGGTTGCTTTTCCGCTTCCTGCCCAAGGGCGGGGATATCGAAGGTGGTTGAGGTTGTGGCCATGTGTGTCGGCTCCGTTCACGCGAATTTGATGCGCGGGTCTACAAAAGTATAAAGAACGTCTGTGACGATCGTCAGCACCACGACAGCGATCGAAATGATCAACAGGATGCCCAACACTACCGGGTAATCGGCGCGTTGAGCGTATTCCCAGAATAGGCGTCCCATGCCGGGCCACGAGAAGATGGACTCGGTGACGATCGCGCCGCCCAGCAGGAATGGAATATCCAATCCAACAATGGTAACGAGGGGCAGCGCGGCATTGCGGAGCGCGTGCTTGTATAGCACCACGCGGCTTGTGAGTCCTTTCGCGCGGGCAGTGCGAATGTAGTCAAGGCCCAACACTTCCAAAATGCTGGTTCGCACAAAACGCGAGTACCCGGCGGTTTGAATGAAGACGAGGGCAGTAACGGGCAAAATCATATTCTTGATATATTCAACCGGGTCCGATTTATCCCATACTGCCGCGCCCGTAGGCAGATATGGCAGCCCCCATGCTTTGAACTGGACAGCGAAGATCAACAGCAAGCCAAGCGCGCTGAAAAAGATGGGCATCGAAAAGCCAACAAACGAAAAGGACGTGATCAGGTTGTCAACCAACGAGTATTGCTTTACCGCTGAAACGATCCCAAGTAGGAGCGCAAAAACAATAGTGAAAAATTCCGCTGTAAGCATCAGCGTCATCGTATTCGGCAATCGCTGGAAGATCAGGTCAGTGACCGGTTGCTTCGCGAAGAACGATTGCCCAAGGTCGCCCTGCACGGCAAGCCCAAGCCAGCGGAAATATTGGACGTATAGCGGGTCGTTCAACCCAAGCCGCTCGATCAGCGCCGCCTTGTCTTCCGCGCTCATGCGTGGGTTTGCGGCATATTGCGCGAGGGGGTCGCCCGAGAATCGGGTGAGCAGAAAACATAACACAGTAATGATCAAGAGAGTAAAAAGTCCTTGAATTCCACGTCGCGCGATATAGGTCCACATGGGTGCCTCCAACTGTCAACTTGCATAGCTTTCAATGAGAGGCAGGGGCAAGCCCCTGCCTCTCATTTCGTACAACGGTTATTACTTACTTCGAACTATTCGGTGACGTCCCACGCCTCGGCGTTCCAGTTGATATCAGATTCGGGACCGACAGGTCCGAATTGGAAGCGCGGGGTTGAGCCATAGACGTTGCCGCGGGCGTACATCATGACCACGTAGTAGTTCTCGAAGATGTAAGCCTGGGCTTGGTCAATGATCTCCTTGCGGGCGGCGGGATCAACGGTATTGAGGGCAGTATCCAGCAGATCCGAAAGGAAGGGATCACAGTTGTGATACCAGTTATTGCCGGTCGGAGCCGCGGCGTTCGGGATGGATTCGCACTGGAAGTTATCAGTGTAAGGATCGGGGTAGAAACCAGTGGTGTACCCACCCATATCGTAGTTACCGGTGGTCAACGGACCGCCATCCACATACTGACCGAAGAAAGTACCGGCCGGGGTGTGGATCGTGTTGAACTCGACGCCGATCAGAGCGAGGTCAGCCTGAGCGGCAGTGGCAATTTCAATACGGATCGGAGACGTTGTGGTCTCGAAGTTGAAGGACAGGCGGGTCTGTTCGCCATTGCAGTCGCCCACACGGATGCCATCGGCACCGACAGTGTAGCCGGCCTCATCAAGCAGCGCAGCAGCAGCATCAGGATCATAGCCATCCACAACGAGGCTGGTGTTCGTCCACGAAGAGTTGGGCCACTGGCTGACCGGAACGGTCGTCTTTCCGCTGAGCAGTGTATCCACGATCGCCTGACGGTTGATACCGAGCGTGATCGCTTTGCGTACGCGGACATCCTTGAACGGGCAGAAGCCTTCGTTATCGGCAACACCGCGGCCATCCACGCCTTCGGCACGACCCAGGTTGAAGAAGTAGTGTTCGAAGTCCACGCCGGGGACCACAGTCAGAACGACATCCGGGGAGAGCGACTCAAGGGTTACGATATCGCCTTCCGAGAAGTTCGGGTACCAATCTACATCGCCGGTCTGGAGAGCAGCGAGGGCGGCGGCAGAGTCAGCCACGAAGCGGATCTGAACGCGGTCGAGTTTGGCGCGGCCACGATGATAGTTCGGATTGGGTAACAGGCTCATGAAGTCGCCGGGCACCCATTCGGTGATCACGAACGGACCAGAGGCCACGGTGGGCATGCGGATGAACGGATCAGTTTCAACGCCGGTCTTGCCTTCAAGCATGTGCTTGGGAACGATGCCGCCGCCGTTGTTCGGACCCTGTGTGAAGAGCGTGGGCCAGGGCGGGTACAGTTCAGCAAATTGAATCACCACGGTCTGATCGTCCGGTGTTTCGATGCTGGCGATCTTATCGTAGCCGGTGCGGGAAGTGACGGCGTTGCCGGGATCCATCACCAATTCCCAAGTGAATTTCACATCGGCAGAGGTGAGGGGTGTGCCGTCAGACCAGAAGAGGCAGTCCTGCAATTTCCACGTGATGGTCAAGCCATCCGGGGAAACGCCGCCGTTTTCTGCGGTCGGAACTTCGACAGCCAATTCGGGAACAAAGGTGCCTTTGTCGTCCCATTCACCCAAGCCGACGAGGGTCGTTTGAGTGACCCACACAGCAAAGGACATCTGGGTGAAGTAAGGAACGATCGCATCCGGTTCCTGATCGTACGCAGCGGTGACGGACTTGCCCCCATCAGGGAAGGCGATCGGCTCGGTGCCGGCAGGTTCACAAGCGGCCGGCGCTTCAGTTGCTGGCGCTTCAGTCGCCGCCGGAGCCTCAGTCGCCGCCGGGGCTTCAGTTGCCGCGGGTCCGCATGCCGCAAGGATCATGCTCGCGAGAACGAGCAATGACAGTACATGTAACATGTTGCGTTTCACGTTTCTCCTCCTAAGAGAATTTTGGTTTGGTTTCATATTCTTGCAAAGGTTGAAATTGGTAATAACTTTGGATGAGGGGCGCCTCCTTCCGGGTAATGGGCAGATTATACAGCAAAAGGAAATTTAGTAAACGGGCAGAGGCATCCCCGCGCCGTTTAACACTACTTCAGAGGGGTCTTTATGCCATAAACCGGGGGTGTTTGCGCCGCATTTGGGGCACTTTCCCTCAGCAGTCACATGATACTCCTGAATGATATACCCCCGCCTCTTGATCAGACGGAAGTTGCATTCCGGGCAGGTTGTATCCTCATACTCCCCAACTTGCCCCGGTAAATTCCCCGCGTACACGAATCTTAAACCGGCTTCACGCCCGATCTCCGCCGCACGCATAAGAGTTTTCGCATCAGTGTTATCAGGATCAGTCATTTTATAATCTTTATGGAACGCGGTCACATGCCAGGGAATATCACGCGAGATGTCTGCGATGAATCGGGCCGCATCCCATAACTCTTCATTTGAGTCATTGAATCCGGGGATCGTCAGGGTCACAATCTCCACCCACAGACCTAACTCGTGCGCGCGCTTGATGCCATCCAGTGTGTTTTGCAGAACGCCGCCCAGTTTGCGATAGCTCTTATCCTGCATGCATTTCAAGTCCACTTTGTAGGCGGAGATGTAGGGACGGATATATTCCATCACTTCCGGCGTGTTATTTCCGTTGGAGACATATGCGCATGTCAGCCCGTTCTTTTTCGCTTCTTTGAAAATCTCCACCGCCCACTCGCTCGTGATCAGCGGCTCGTTATAAGAAGAGACAACGATCGAAGCCTGGGTTTTTCTGGCGGATTCGACCATCCCCTGCGGAGAAATCTTCCGAATATAATTCACAGAAACATCCGAAGCCGGGTCGCGCATGGCTTGTGAGGTCAGCCAATTTTGGCAGTTGGAAACAAGGAAGAAGCCTGCCAGGTAATTATGCTCCGCATCAACTTCCATATTGAAAACGTTCCCACTGAAAGATCCAAATTCGATTCTGCGTAACGGGACCAAATGAAAGTTTTCTGTTTCGATGACCTTGCGTTCAATGTCCTTGTTTTCATACCACACGATGGTATATTGATGAGGCGCACGGCGTACAACTCTTCCTTGAATAACGCCCGTCTCTGGCATGGATGCATCATAGACCGATGGAAAAAACCCGCACTTCAACGCCAGCCAGGCGATGCCATTCGCCAATTCTTTTGAAACAGTGGTGGAACTGACCTTCCCGTTTTCAAAGCGATGTCCGTCGCCTAGAACAAAAGCATTCAGGAATGACTTCACAACTTCACGCGGCGCGTCGAAGAGCATTTCCGGTGCCCGCTTGTTTGTTGACCTGTTTCCAGCCAAAGACTTGAACAGCAAAGCCAACGACGCCTTCGATGTGGAAACTGCCAGAGTGGTATCGCGGCTCACCAGCCCTGCGTCAACGCCGAAATAGGCTCGAAGCAAATCAACTACACGATTTGCCAGACCGCTCTCTTTCTTCGAGAAACTAAAATTGATTTTGAAGCTATTCGGGCGGTTCTTATCCAGTATGATCGAACCTTCAGCGCAGTAATATCCGAACAATTCAGCCAAACCCTCGTCAAAGTTGATTTCCAGCGGAATCCCGGGCTGCCGTTCATTCGGAAACCGCAGATACCCACCTTCAATATAAGGTTTGGATGTTTTTGAATCGGTCACCTGCCGATTTCTGAATTTGACTCGCAGGTGACGGATATAAGACCCGCTTTTCCCGAACATTTCCCCGATCTCCCGCGACGACTTGCCCGCAGCGGATAAATCCATAATTCTTTGCCTCTCGCCGTGTGATAATTTCCACGGCGTTTGGAATGTAACCTGATAAGACCCAAGCACATGCCCGACATCAATCACTTGTGGTGAAGAAAAATTGTATTTCTTTGGGACAGCAAGATAATGTTCCCTGCTCAAATCCTTTGCATAAGTGAGCGCGGGCGGCTTGGAAACATCGTTTGTGGCGTATACACGGTGATCGGGTGTACAGCGGAGCGCGGGCAGATAATACGGCGTTAGCATCACCAATTCGCCGCGATAGGGATGTCGAAAAACGCCTCTCACGGCCCTCAAACCGCCGGATGAAGTAATCGCCTTCAAATCTGCTGGAAATGAAATTTCACCATCCGGCTGTTGAACCCGAGACTCGCCAAGCTCAAAGGCATCTTCCAGCGTAATCGGTCCTCGATTCGTGACGACCACTGTATCCCCCGTAAAACAATACCCGCAATGGAAGTCGCATCCGAGCATTCCAAACGTCAACGCGTTGACGCTGGGCAGGACGTGAAAGAACGGTTTCTTTTCCACGGGGTCGCTTTGAAGCGCGGCAACGTATCCATGCGGCACGCGCAACTCTCCCCCGTCGTTGAAGCGTACCTGGCAAATCCCGCGCCGGCCCTCACGGATCACACAGCGATGTCCGCAGGCAAAACACCGTACTTCATTATTCGAAAGTTTTTCGTACAGTTCTCCCGTTACTGTCAGCGTATCGAGATAGTCGCCTATCGAGGTGGGCATAACCTCTCACTTTCACCCTTATAATACACCCATGCTCACAGTTTGTATACAGGCTGGCGGACAATCTTCGCGCATGGGGGAGGACAAAGCACTGAAAACATTTCTTGGACGACCCCTCATCGAGCGCGTCATCAAGCGATTAGCGCCGATAGCGGATGAATTCATCGTAACCACGAACCGCCCCGAGCACTACAACTTCTTGAATCTCCGCCTCATTCCGGACCTGAGGCCGGGTCGCGGCGCCCTCGGCGGACTCTACACCGCAATCGCTTCCGCCGCGCACCCCATCGTTGCAGTGGTCGCATGTGACATGCCGTTTGCCAGCGCAACACTCATCGAAGCCTCGCGCAAGATCATGGACGGCGAGCAGGCTGACGTGGTCATCGCCAAATCAGACGAGGGTTACGAGCCGCTCCATGCCGTCTATCGCCGCGAGACGTGTCTTCCGGCAATCGAAGCCGCGATTGACGCGGACCACTGGAAAGTTGTCGCGTGGTTTCCCCGCGTGAAGGTTCGCGTGCTTACGCACGAAGAGATCGCATCCTTCGATCCATCGGGGCTGGCGTTTTGGAATGTAAACACGCCCGAAGAGTTTGCCGAGGCGGAAAAACTGGCTACCTCACGACCAACACGGGGCACGGCGCTTCACTGACCACCCTCTGACTGTTACTACCCAACAGCGCGCCTGCCAGTCTCCTTAAACCGCGCGAACCCATTACGATCAGATCGCTATGGTGGGTCTTTGCCACGCCAATGATCGCATCGGCGGCGGGACCTTCGAGCATCTTGGTTGGTATCTCAGCCGGGACCTTTCCTACAGCGCGCTCCGCCTCCTCAACCGTGGTTTGCGATTCATTGAGGCGGGAATTGATGGTCTTTTGCATATTGGGCTCGCCCAAATATTCTGGGACAGGTTCGTATGCGAATACGATGCAGAGTTCTTTTGCGTGAACTGCCCTTGCGAGATCCCCGGCAGTTTTCGCGGCATGCAGGGCATGCTCCGACCCATCTACGGCGAGTAAGATTCGTTCAAACATGGTGCCTCCTTTCCGTAGAGTACAATATCAGTATACCCGCGTTCAACAGACATAGCCATTAGGGAATGCCTAGGAGTCATCATGCCGCTTAACCACAGCCTCGTTCGCGAACAATTCCCATCGTTAGATCGCCCTGCGATATTTCTCGACAATCCCGCCGGAACACAAATTGCTAAACACAGTCTTGATCGCATCAACGATTATTTACTGCATCACAATGCTAATCGCGACGGCATGTTCGAGACCAGCCGCAGATCGGATGAGGTATTGAATGAGGCGCACGTTGCCATGGCTGATTTTCTCAACGCCGCGCGCCCCGAGGAGATCGTCTTTGGCAACAATATGACTACGTTGACGCTGCACATCTCGCGTTCACTGGCACGGACGTTGCAACCGGGCGACAACATCTTGGTTACGCGGCTCGACCACGACGCCAACATCGCCCCGTGGATGTTGATTGCAGAAGACAAGGGCTGTAATTTGGTGTGGGTGGATATTGACGTGGAAGATGGCACCCTCGACCTCGATGACTTCGCCCGCGCCTTGGAAAAGAAACCCAAGATCGCCGCGTTCGGGTACGCGTCCAACTTGTTGGGAACGGTCAACCCGGTAAAGAAACTGACGAAAATGGCGCATGGTGCGGGCGCGTTGGTGTACGTGGATGCCGTGCAATACGCGCCTCATGGCCCGATTGATGTGCAGGATTTGAATTGTGATTTTCTCGTGTGCTCGTCGTACAAGTTTTTCGGTCCGCATGCGGGCGCGTTATATGGAAAGTACGACTTATTAGATGAACTGAAATCATACAAAGTCCGCCCGGCGAAGGATACGTTGCCGGATAAATTTGAAACCGGCACACAAAACCACGAAGGGATCGCCGGCGTCCTCGGTGCGTTGGAATACATCGAGTGGCTTGGCCAACAGTTTGCTGAGAATCACGTGTCCCCGCGGAAAGAAGCGGGGCCTTCGGCGAGTCGCAGGCTGGCGCTGAAGAAGGGGATGTCTGTCATCCGTGACTATGAAATGGAATTATCCAGGAAATTGACTTCAATGATCGAAGCTGTGCCGGGGACGCGAATCTATGGCGTGACCGATCCGAATCGACTCGATGAACGCGTGCCAACGGTTTCATTTACGCTGGAGGGAAAACATCCGGAGAAGGTTGCCGATGAAATCGGCAAGCAGGGAATTTATGTGTGGGACGGGCATAATTACGCACTGGCAGTCGTGGAGCGACTGGGTTTGCTCGAGGCAGGCGGCATGATCCGCGTGGGACCCGTGCATTACAACACGCTGAATGAATTGGAGAAATTTGGGGAAGTGTTGACGAAAGTGGCGCGGTAGTGTCATTGCGAGGAAGGCTGAAAGCCTGACGAAGCAATCTCCCCGCAACTTGAGATTGCTATTTCCCATTTACAACAATCTTTGCCGCGCCACCTGCGCGCGCAACCAAGATATCCTTCACTCCTTGAATCTCACGCAGTTGCTTCTCAACGCGATGGGCTTCTGATTCAACGGTGATCACATGCACGTTCGCGCCGGCGTCCACCGTGTAGCAGACGGGGAGACCGTCTGAACGCCACGTTCGCACCGCTTCCATCACGGCGAGCGAGGCGGGCTTCCAATAGCGGAGCCTAGGGGAGGAAGTCATCATCACGGCATGCATCATATCCGAATCGAGTTCGACGATCGAAGCAAATGAGCTGAAATCTTTTTCAAGGATCGCCTTGCGGCAAACATCCAGCCGGCGCGGCGCGTCGTCCACACGGGCGGCTTGAAGCGCACTGGTGGGAGCAACCGCGTGCCCTTCGGTGGAGCCGGTCTTTTTGTGTGCCGCGCTGACGACCGCGATCAAGTCCACAAGCCTCCAATGATCCGGCGGGGCAATCGAAAAGGCAAAAGAATCTTCGTCGGTTTCACCTGCCTGCCACTCGACAAATCCGCCGGGGATGGAACGCGAGGCAGAACCAGACCCCCGCCGCGCGAGACGCGAGAGTTCGCGTTCATTGAGATTCAAACCCGCGGCGTGGCTCCCTGCCAGCGCCAGCGCGGCAAATGCAGATGCGGACGAGGCAAGCCCCGCGCCGGAAGGGAAGTTGTTTTCCGTCATGACCTCGGCGCGATGATCGAGGTTCGCCATGCCGCGGATCAGATCGAGAATAGCCGAAACGCGCTCCAGCCCCGCGCCAGCCACCTCGTGCCCGTTGATAATAAGTTCATCGTAGGGAAGTGAGGGCTGAAAACTCACGGTCGTGCGAGTGATCAGCCCGTCGAGGTTCATCGAGACCGAGCCGTTGAGCGGAATACGCAGCCCGCTGTCACGATTCCCCCAATACTTAATGAAGGCGATATTTGGATGTGCTTCCGCAGTGGAAGTCGACATGCATGCATAATACCACTATCCTGGCGGGGTCAACCCTTGACAGGGTGCTTCGCGACATTGTACTCGCAGAGTAAAACGCACGCCGAGGATGTTAAATTTTCAAACCCTGCACTAGCAATGAGCCTGTGCAGGGTTGTCAACGTGTGCTCGAGAGGAGAAGAATGGAGCGAGCCAGCACGTCCCGGTGAGCAAAACGGTGGGCAGCTAACGACACGAGACTCCACTATCCGCTGCCAATCCCCAGGCGATGTAAGACCGGGTCGCCGAGTCAAGGTCAAGGCCGTAGGTGGCATCCGCATGGTCGGAGGGTCACGCAATGTTACCTAAACAGGCTATCGCGCTGGCGTCAGAAGAATAAATCCATCCTGATCAATATAGGCAGCCCAAGATTTCCAATCGGCAGGACAGGCGGTTAGGCGAAAACAGAGGACTTTCCTCTTCACAGTTACCAGCCAGCGAAACATCCAGCATGCCTTAATTTATATACTCGCACCATTTCTCATATTTATCGAGCTTGCCCCGTATTGCATCGTGATATACGTTCTGAATTTCACGCGTCACTTTGCCCGACTTGCCATCACCGATTGTGCGGAAATCAATCTCGCTCAAGCCGATCACTTCCGCCGCGGTGCCGCACACGAAGACCTCGTCGGCGATGTAGAGCTGGTCGCGCGAGACAGGCTGTTCGAGAATACGATAGCCAAGGTCCTGTGCGATGGTGTGGATGGTGTGACGCGTGATGCCCTCCAACACAGGAGCGGTGGAAGGGGTAACGATCTTTCCATGCCGCACCAAAAACAGGTTCTCGCCTGTACACTCCGCGATGTAGCCCTGCGGGTCGAGCATGATCGCCTCTTCAAACCCGAGACGCACCGATTCGGTCTTCGCCAAAAAGCTGTTGGCGTAGTTCCCAGCCACTTTTGCCTTGGTCATCAACACGTTCGGGTGATGACGCGTGAACGATGACACATTGGCGCGAATGCCTTTCGCCAGCGCCTCCTCGCCGAGATAATTTCCCCATTCCCACACCGCAACCGAAAGCGAAGGTTTGCCGCCGTCCACATTCAGGTTCCAGCCGCCGCCATTCAAAAACAGCAACGGGCGGATGTAACAATCCCTGAAGCCGTTCGCGCGCACAGTATCCTTTACCGCATTTACGACCTGCTCCACCGTAAAAGGCATGTCGCGAAAACCAAAGACCGCCGCCGAACCAAGCAGCCGATCAATGTGTTCGGTCAGGCGAAAGACGGCGGGTCCCTTTGGCGTATCGTACGCCCGTATCCCCTCGAACACTGCCGCGCCGTAATGCAATGCGGGCGTCAACACGTGGATTGTCGCTTTTTCGAACGGCACAAGCTCGCCGTCCATCCACACAAATTTCGATTCCATGCCCATGATGATTTCTCCTTTGATTAGCCGCGCTGAGCGGAAATTATAGATTCTTCAAAATTTCTTCCGTCATCTGACGGGTGCTTGATCTTCCGCCGAGGTCCGCTGTGCGTGCGCCGTCGGTGATGGTTTGATGGACAGCCTTTTCAATGGACTCTGCTTCCGCTTCGAGTTTGAAGGAGTGACGCAGCATCATGGCAGATGAAAGGATCGTGCCAACGGGATTCGCGATCCCCTTCCCCGCAATGTCCGGCGCCGAGCCATGGATCGGTTCGTACAAGCCGACGCCTGCTTCGCCCAAACTGGCAGACGGCAGCATCCCCATCGACCCTGCCAGCACAGACGCCTCGTCCGTGAGTATATCGCCGAACATGTTCTCAGTGACGACCACGTCCATCGAAGCAGGACCTGTTATCAGTCTCATCGAAGCTGTATCCACAAGGACGTGTTCCAGCTCGATATCAGGTTTATCTTTCCCAACCTTCGTAGCGATTTGCCGCCACATCCGCGAGGATTCGAGGACGTTGGCTTTATCCACCGAGGTAACTTTCTTCTTTCGTCCGCGTGCAAGTTTGAATGCCAGTTCCACTACACGCTTCACCTCATAATCGTAGTATTCGAGCGTATCCACTGCACGCTCATGCCCATCTTTCGTCTCGCGCATCTTGGGCTGACCAAAATACAATCCGCCTGTCAACTCGCGCACGACGAGGATGTCCACACCTTCGAGCTTCTCGGGCTTGAGCGGAGACGCATCCATCAACGCCGGATGCACCTTGACCGGACGCAGATTTGCGAATACGCCGAGTCCCTTGCGCAATGCGAGCAGTCCGCGTTCGGGGCGGTCCTTGGCGTTCGGGTCGTCCCACTTCGGTCCGCCCACTGCGCCTAGCAAGACCGCATCGGCAGATTTGCAATCGGCAAGGGCTTCATCGGTCAGCGATGCACCGTGCTTGTCAATGGAACAGCCACCCATCAATTGCTCGGTGTATTTGAATGTGTGGTTGTATTTGCTGGCAACCACATCCAACACGCGCACGGCTTCGCTGACCACTTCGGGTCCGATGCCGTCGCCTGGCAGGAGGGTGATGTTGAAGTTCAAATGAATTCTCCGTTTTATGTACAAAGTAGACATGTAAACAGGTAGAAACGTACACGTGTGTTTACTTGTTTACATGTCTACGGTTTACTTCCTCAATGCGCCACCATCAAGCCATATTCCACCGAATCAGCCAGCGCGCGCCAGCTTGCCTCGATGATGTTCGTGCTTGCGCCGACGGTGCTCCAGCGCGAGGTTGAGTTACGCGTGTCGATCAACACGCGCGTGATGGCTTCGGTGCCGTGATCTGAATCGAGAATACGGACTTTGTAATCTGAAAGATGAAAATCAGCGACTTGCGGATAATAGCTGATGAGTGCTTTTCGTAATGCATTATCCAACGCGTTGACTGGACCATTGCCTTCGGCGGCGGTGTGAAGCACTTCACCTTGAACCCGCACTTTGACCGTCGCTTCTGCGAAGATGCCGCGTCTGTCGCGGTGCTCGACATTGACAGAGAAGTCGATCAGATCAAAAGGCGCTTTGTAGCCGTACTCCTGTCTCTTCAACATCATCGTGACCGATGCCTCCGCGGCTTCGAATGAAAAGCCGCGCGATTCCAATTCTTTGATCTCGTTGAGAACAGGCACGACCTCCTCACCCTCCACTTCCACGCCATGTTCCTCGGCTTTGCTCAATAAATTTCCGCGCCCCGAAAGATCGGAGACCACCACGCGCATCTTGTTGCCGACAAGTTCAGGCTGCACATGTTGATACGATTGCGGCGAGCGGCGAGTCGCTGCCACATGCACGCCGCCTTTGTGAGCAAATGCGGACTTGCCAACAAACGGCAAATGTTCATCGGGCGCGATGTTCGCCACCTCGGCAACGAAATGCGAAAGATCAGATAAGTGCTTGATGTTTCCATCGGGCAGGCATTGGTAACCCATCTTCAATTCGAGGTCTGCCATGATGGACACAAGATTGGCATTGCCGCAGCGCTCCCCCACACCGTTGATCGTTCCCTGCACTTGAATGGCGCCCTCGCGCACACCGATCAGTGAATTGACAACCGCGCATTCTGAATCGTTATGTGTGTGTATTCCAAACGGATGATTCAAGACCGGTTTCAACTCTCGAACGATGGTTTCCACCTCCCAAGGCAATGTCCCGCCATTGGTATCGCACAGCACAACCGTCTCTGCCCCGCCGCGGACAGCGGCTTGTAGTGTTTCGAGCGCGTAAGATGAATCCGCTTTGTAGCCATCGAAGAAGTGTTCGGCGTCATAGATCACGCGCTTGCCGTTGGCTTTGAGATACGCAACAGACTGTTCAATAATGCGCAGGTTGTCTTCGAGCGTGGTCTGTAATACGTCTGTGACATGCAATGTCCAGGTCTTGCCGAAGATGGTGCAGACGGGTGTTTGTGAATCGAGCAGGGCTTTGATGTTGGCATCGTCCTCGGGTCCGCCCTTGACGCGGCAGGTGGAGCCGAAAGCCGCAATGAGGGAGTTCTTCCATTGCATGTCACGTGCGCGCTCGAAGAATTCCACATCCTTCGGGTTCGAGCCGGGCCAGCCGCCTTCGATGAAGGCAACGCCAAGCTCGTCCAACTTTTGCGCGATGCGGACTTTGTCGTTTGCCGAAAGGTTGAAGCCTTCCGATTGAGTCCCGTCGCGCAGGGTGGTGTCGTAGATTTGAATTAAGGGTAAAGTCATTTAGTCTGCCTAATCGAGAATTAGAGACTAGAGAATTGGAGACTAGTCTCTACTCTCTAGTCTCCGCTTTCGTATGCCGCAATTTCTTTTTCAAATCCCATGATGTAGCCAAGTTCGTCCACTCCGTTGAGCAGGCAGGTTTTGTTGAAGGGGTCGATGTCGAAGGTGAAAGAGCCTCCAGGGTAGGTCACGGTTTGGGAGGGCAGGTCAACTGTCAGTTCGGCGCGAGGCGCTTCTTCCACAAGATCGAACAGCATTTTGTGAGTCTCTTCACCCACGATGATCGGAATGAGCCCATTCTTCAACGAGTTGTTGCGGAAGATATCTGCAAAGGACGTGGAGATGACAGCGCGGAAGCCGTACGCGGTGAGCGCCCAGGGAGCGTGCTCACGGCTCGACCCGCACCCGAAGTTGTCTCCCGCTAAAAGGATCTGACAGCCAGCCGATTCAGGTTTGTTGAGGATGAAATCGGGGTTGGGTGTTTTGTCGTCGTTGAAACGCCAGTGATAGAAAAGGACATCGGCGAGACCGTTCTTGTCAGTGACTTTGAGGAATTGCGCGGGGATGATCTGATCCGTGTCGATGTCGTTGACGGTAATCGGGATCATGCGGGAGGTGATGGTTGTGAATTGTGCCATAGTTTTCCTTTCGTCATTGCGAGGGAGCGATAGCGACGAAGCAATCTCCAACATTATCTTGGGGATTGCTTCGTCGCCCTTCGGGCTCCTCGCAATGACGGATTTAAATTAATGTCCTCGGGTCAGTGACCTTGCCATAGATCGCAGAAGCCGCCGCAGTGATCGGGCTTGCCAAAAACGTGCGCCCGCCTTTGCCCTGCCGACCTTCAAAGTTGCGGTTGCTTGTAGATACGGCATATTGTTCAGGGCTTAACTGATCGCCATTCATTGCTATACACATGCTACATCCTGCTTCGCGCCATTCGCCACCAGCCTCCTTGAAAACTTTATCGAGCCCTTCCTGTTCGGCTTGTTTCTTGACATCCTGTGAGCCAGGGACGACCATGAGGCGCAAGCCGTCAGCCACCTTTTTGCCTTTGAGGAAGGATGCGGCGAGGCGCAAATCTGAGATGCGCGAGTTGGTGCATGAGCCGATGAAGACCACGTCCACCTTTCGACCGAGCAGGGATTGACCGGGTTGCAAGCCCATATAGTTCATCGCTTTCTCGAACGCGGCTTTTTGAGAAGGCTCAGTGAATGAATCAACGGTTGGAATACTGTCCGTGATCTTCATTCCCATGCCGGGATTCGTCCCGTAGGTGATCATCGGTTCGATCTCGTCGGCGTTGAGGGTGATGGACTTGTCGTAGACTGCGCCTTCATCGCTGGGTAACGTCTTCCAATAAGCAACGGCTTTGTCCCATTCTTCGCCTTTCGGCGCGAACTCGCGTCCTTTGAGGTATTCAAAGGTCACGTCGTCGGGGGCGATCATGCCCGCGCGCGCGCCGCCCTCAATGGACATGTTGCAAATGGTCATGCGCTGTTCCATCGTCAGCGAACGGATGGCGGGGCCAGTGTATTCGAAGACATGTCCCGTTCCTCCGCCGACGCCGATCTTTGCAAGCAATGCAAGGATAATATCCTTTGCAGAAACACCTTCCGCAAGCGCGCCTTCGACTCTAACTTCGCATGTCTTCGGTTTGTTTTGTAAAAGACATTGTGTTGCAAGCACATGCTCCACTTCCGATGTACCGATGCCAAACGCCAACGCGCCGAACGCGCCGTGCGTGGCGGTGTGACTGTCGCCGCAGACAATGGTCATGCCTGGTTGAGTACGTCCGAGCTCGGGACCGATAACATGCACAATGCCGCGGTGCGGACTCGCCATGCCGTGCAGTTCGATGCCGAAGTCGGCGGCGTTCTTTTCCATTTGTTTGATCTGCGCCGCAGCCATCGCGTCCGCTATCGGAACGTCAATGGGCGTGGTCGGAATCGAATGATCCATTGTGGCGAGAGTCTTATCGGGGCGGCGGACCTTGAGTCCGCGTTGGCGGAGTCCTGTAAAGGCTTGGGGAGATGTCACTTCGTGGACCAGGTGCAGGTCGATGTAAAGAACCGCTGGCGCGCCTTCCTGTTGGGTTACGACGTGTGAGTCCCATATTTTGTCGAATAAGGTTGTTGGCATAGTTATCCTTGTAGAGCCTAGTCTCAATTCTCCAGTCTCTAATTATCTAAATTATCCCAACATCACACCATGCGCGTGATTCTCGTGGACGGGGTTGACTCCTTCCGTTTGCGCGACGATGAGTTTGTTGAGCGCGTTGAGATAGGCTTTCGCGCTGGCAACGATGATATCGATATCCGCACCATGACCACCGAAAATGCGTGTATAGGGAATCTCCTTTTGCGCATCTATCATCGTTGGTTCGGAATCCTTCGACTGGATGCGGACAGTGACTTCGCCGAGCGCATCGATGCCCTTCGTGATGGCATGGACATTGAACTCAAGCAGCGTGTTTGGTGCTTTGACGATGCTGTCGATGGCTTTGTAGGTCGCATCCACTGGACCCGAACCCATCGAAGCGTGGTTATGTATCTTGCCGTCGGGTCCCTTCAAACGGACTGTGGCGGTGGGCATACCGAGCGTGCCGCACGAAACCTGCAAGCCTTCGAGAAAATACACATCGCGCGGACGATAGAACTCGTCGGCGATCAACGCCTCAAGATCGGCATCCGTGATGACCTTCTTGCGGTCGGCGAGTTCCTTGAACAACGTGAACGCCTTGTCCACTTCAACATCATCGAGCGAATGTCCCATCTCGGCCAGTCGGTTGCGCAGCGCATGACGCCCCGAATGTTTACCAAGCACCAACTTTGTTTGGTTGACGCCGACATCCTCGGGACGCATGATCTCATAGGTGGTCTGATGCTTCAACATTCCATCCTGATGAATGCCTGCCTCGTGCGCGAACGCGTTCGACCCGACAATCGCTTTGTTCGGTTGCACGACCATGCCCGTGTAATTGCTGACGATCTTGCTGACGCGCGCGATCTGCGTGGTGTCGATGCCAGTTTCGAGATTGAACACAGGCTTGCGAGTCTTCAACGCCATCACCACCTCTTCCATCGAAGTATTGCCCGCGCGTTCGCCGATGCCGTTCACGGTCACCTCGGCTTGGCGAGCGCCTGCTCGGATTCCCGCCAGCGCATTGGCAGTTGCCATCCCCAAGTCATCGTGACAATGCACAGATATCGTGATTCCATCGTCCATGCCCGGCGTGTTCTCGATGATGCCTTTGATAAGGGCATAATATTCCTCAGGCGTTGTGTAACCGACCGTATCGGGAATGTTCAACGTTGTCGCGCCTGCCTTGATCGCCTCGCCCAGAACGACGTACAAGAACTCAGGGTCCGAACGTCCTGCATCTTCGGGCGAGAACTCCACGTCTGCACACAGCGACTTCGCGTATGCGACCATCTCCGCCACGCGCGCCACCACATCCTCAGGGTCCATTTTCAACTTGTGTTTCATATGGATTTCAGAGGTGGCAAGGAACGTATGAATGCGCGGCTTTTGCGCGCCTTTGACTCCTTCCCATGCTTTATCGATATCGGATTTGTTCGCCCGCGCCAGCCCGGCGATTACCGGAACTTTCGCGTCTTTCTCGCCGACAATTGGTCTGCCCACTTCAGCCGCGATCCGCCGGACCGCTTCGAGATCGTCCGGCGAGGCGGCGGGGAATCCGGCTTCGATGATATCCACGCCCATACGCGCCAGTGATCGAGCTACTTCGAGCTTTTCAGCGGAGGTCATCGTCGCGCCGGGAGATTGTTCGCCGTCTCTTAGGGTCGTGTCGAAGACCTTAACGTAGTTGTTGTCTGTCATAATGCCTTCCTTTCGATGAAGAGAGACTGGAGATTAGAGACTAGTCTCCAGTCATCCAGTCTCTAATCTCTATTTCTTCCAATTCTCAGGCCTCAACGACCTCACCGCCGAGCCCGCACGCCACATCTCCGAGTCGCGGATGGCGGCAAGTTCCTTGTCTAAATGTTCGCGGTAGTCGGGCTTGCTGTTGGCTTCGAGCGTGATGCGAGCTTCATTGCCTGACTTCACACTGTGGTACAAATCCTTGAACACAGGCGCAACCGCGTCGCGGAATTTATCCTTCCAATCCAACGCGCCGCGTTGAGCGGTTGTGGAACAGTTGGCATACATCCAGTCCATGCCGTTCTGCCCGACGAGTCGGATCAAAGATTGCGTGAGTTCTTCCACAGTTTCATTGAACGCTTCTGACGGAGAATGTCCATGCTTGCGGAGTTCAGTGTATTGGGCCTCCATTACACCAGCGAGTGCGCCCATGAGAACACCGCGTTCGCCCGTGAGATCGGAATACACTTCGTTTTGAAAAGTGGTCGGGAATAAATATCCCGCGCCGATAGCAATGCCCAGTGCAATCGTTCTTTCTTTTGCTCTGCCCGTCGCGTCCTGATGGACAGCGAAGCTGGCATTGATGCCCGATCCATCGAGGAAGTTCGTGCGTACGCTGCGGCCCGATCCCTTGGGGGCAACCAATGCCACGTCCACGTGCGGAGGCGGGATCACTCCAGTATCATCTTTGAAAGTAACAGAGAAGCCGTGTGAGAAATACAGCATGTCGCCTTCGTTGAGAGTCTCTACGATCTTCGGCCACTGCGAACGCTGGCCCGCATCGGACAACAAAAACTGAACAACTGTCCCGCGCTCGGCGGCTTCCTCAACCGAAAACAACGTCTCACCGGGCACCCAGCCATCCGCGACGGCTTTATCCCAATTCTTCGTCCCTTCGCGCTGACCGACGATAACCTTGATGCCGTTATCGCGCATATTCATTGCTTGCGCGGGTCCTTGCACACCATAACCAAGCACAGCCACAACTTCATCTTTCAACACCTCACGCGCCTTCTCAAGCGAAAACTCATCGCGTGTAATAACTTCCTCTTCCACACCACCAAAATTAATTTTTGTCATAAGTATGATTCTCCTAATTTGATTATCTCGGTGGTTGAGTAGACACGAGTGATAGCGAGTGTCGTATCGAAACCACCATATTTTCAAGTTATCTTTTGTTTGAATCTAGCTCGTTGGTTTCGATACGGTGGACGAACGCCCTACTCAACCAACGGCGATTCTCACGGCGTCATTTCTGCCAGTTCCATCACGTCCTCATGGCGATTGCCATTTGTGCCTGCCACGCGACGTACACCATCGTTGACTCCGCGCGTCATCGAGACCTGTCCCGTGCGGACCATTTCCACGATTCCAATCGGACGGAGCAGTTCGATCATGCCTTCGATTTTGTCTTCCGTTCCTGTGATCTCGACAACCACAGAATCAGGTGCTACATCCACAATGCGGGCACGGAAGATTTCAGCCAGCCCGTTGACCTCCGCGCGGCACTCGGGACCGACCTGTACTTTGATGAGAGCCAGGTCGCGGGTCACAGTGGGTTGAAGGGTCACATCCTGCACGTCGATCACGTTGACCAATTTATAAAGATTGGCTTCGATGCGATGCGCGTCCACATCACCATTCGGGCAATCTACTACGATGGTCATGCGCGAGATTTCAGGTTTGTCCGTTCGCCCGACGGCAAGAGACTCAATATTGAAGTTTCGGCGGCGGAACAGGGATGCCACGCGGTTCAGCACGCCGGGTTTGTTTTCCACTAATGCGATGAAGGTGTAGTTCATAATTCTCCAATTCTCTTTCTTCTTTCCTCTTTCATCAGCAAAGAAAGTGGAAAGACCTGTGTGGGCAAATTGATTTCAACCAGCCTGCCTCACGGGCCTGCGTATCATTTCATGCAAGGCCGCGCCCTGCGGAACCATTGGGAACACGGCTTCCTCCTGCTCCACGCGGAACTCCAACACAACGGGACCTTCCGTCTTGCGCGCCCATTCGATGGCTTCTTTAACTTCTTCACGCGTGGTCACGCGCCGCGCAGGAACTCCGTGCGCTTCGGCGAGTTTGACAAAATCAGGCGTGAGCATGTTGACCGCGGAGTAACGCTTCTCGAAGAAGAACTCCTGCCACTGGCGCACCATGCCGAGGTATTGATTGTTCATAATGGCGACCTTGACGTTCGCACCCTCCTGCACGGCAGTGGTCAACTCAGCGGCAGTCATTTGGAATCCACCATCGCCCGCAATTGCCCAAATCTCCTGATCTTTCGCCGCGAACCACGCGCCAATAGCTGAGGGGAGTCCAAAGCCCATCGTTCCCGCGCCGCCCGAAGTGAGCCAGCGATTTGGTCTATCCAGAAAATAATATTGAGCCGCCCACATCTGGTGTTGACCCACGTCAGTTGTGACAATCGCGCCACCGCCTGTTGCCTTCCAAATATCGGCAATGAGATGCGCTACATATAACTTGCCGTCCTCTTCCCAATTCATGATCGAGCGCGAATCAACTTCATCTTTCCAACCAGTGATCTCTTCTTTCCATTCCTCATGGTCATATTCATCCACCAATGGAATCAAATCACTTAAGACAGTTTTCAAATCGCCAACCAAAGGCACATCCACAAAAACGTTTTTATGAACCTCCGATGGGTCAATTTCAATGTGAATCTTCTTTGCTTTTGGCGCGTATGTTTTCAACGTGCCTGTCACACGGTCATCGAAGCGCATACCGAAGGCAAGAAGCAAATCCGAATTCTGGATTGCAAGATTGGTATATGCTTCACCGTGCATACCCATCATCCCCAAACTTAATTCATGTGAGGCAGGGAAGGCACCCAAGCCCAATAATGTGCTTGCCACCGGAGTTTGGGTTTTGACCGCGAATTGCATCAACTCTTCTTCGGCTTTTGACATTAACACGCCATGCCCACATAAAATGATTGGCTTCTTCGCTTTCTCAATTAACTCAACCGCTTGATCTAACAAATTGCGCGGCGAGCGCATTACAGGCTGATAACCTGGCAATTTCACTTCTTCAGGGAAAACAAACTCACACGATTCAATTTGTGCATTTTTACAAATATCAATCAGAACAGGACCTGGTCTTCCGCTACGCGCGATATAAAATGCTTCACGAATAGTTTCCGCGATTTGGTCTGCACGAGTCACCAGATAATTGTGCTTCGTGATTGGTAGAGTGATTCCTGTTACATCCGTTTCTTGAAATGCATCGCCACCGATCAAATGCGCCGCCACTTGACCCGTGATGAAAACAGTCGGCACCGAATCCATCATCGCAGTACAAATGCCCGTCACTAAATTCGTCGCCCCTGGACCAGATGTCGCCATGGCAACACCAACTTTCCCCGACGCGCGAGCGTATCCATCCGCCATGTGTGCCGCGCCTTGTTCATGCCGCACCAACACATGATGCACAGGGTAATTCAACATCGCATCATAAATCGGCATGTTCGCGCCGCCAGGGTAGCCGAACACAACCTCCACGCCTTCACGTACCAAACATTCCCAAACAATTTCTGCACCTTTCTTCTTCATTCTCTCTCCTTTTTCATCCCGTCATTGCGAGGAGCCCGAAGTGCGACGAAGCAATCTCCGACTCTGTTGGGGATTGCTTCGTGGCGCGAGGCGCCACTCACAATGACGAAGTTATTAATTCGTAATCGCACCTTCTGATGCGGAGGACACACTGCGCGCATATTTCGCCATGACGCCTCTTTTGTAACGCGGCTCGGGCGTAGTCCAATGCTTCTTTCGGCGAGTCAGTTCCACATCCGAGATGTTGACGCGCAGTTCGCGCTGATCCACATCAATCGTGATCACGTCGCCATCTTTGACATATGCGATCATCCCGCCGACTGCCGCCTCGGGCGCGATGTGACCGACCGAGATGCCGCGCGTCGCGCCTGAGAATCGTCCATCGGTCAACAGAGCGACGCTATCGCTCAGACCCGCCCCTGCGATTGCCGCGGTGACCCCAAGCATTTCGCGCATCCCAGGTCCGCCCCTCGGACCCTCATAACGGATGACAACTACATCACCCGATTGGATTTTCTGCTCGGTGACAGCTTGCATCGCATCCTCTTCACGCTCGAACACGCGCGCGGGACCTGTGAACTGCCTGACATTATTCGCGGCGGCTTTATGCACCCCGCCTTCCTCTGATAAATTGCCATGCAAAATGACGAGACCGCCATTCGATTTGATTGGCTGTTCCAGCGGATAAATCACTTGTTGACCTGGAGTCTCAACTCCGTTTTGCGCGGCTTCGGTGATGGTCTTGCCTGTGACAGTGATGCAATCGCCGTGCAAATATCCGCCGTCCAAAAGACGTTTCATCAACAACGGGATGCCGCCCGCCGCGTGCATATCTGCCGCCATATATCTACCAAACGGCTTGATGTCTGTAATGAGAGGCACACGTGAGCAAATCGCGTCGAAGTCGTCAATGTGCAAATCAACATTTGCTTCGCGTGCCAAAGCCAAAAGGTGGAGAACTGCATTCGTCGAGCCGCCCGTCGCGGCGACGGACGTTATGGCATTCTCGAACGCGTTGCGTGTGTAAATCCGTGAGGGACGTACATCGGCACGTAACATATCCATTACCAGTTTTCCCGTTTCAAAAGCAACTTTATCTTTTTCGTCCGACATGGCTGGGACGCTGTTGAACCCCGTCGGTGATATGCCGATGAATTCCATAATCGTGGACATGGTGTTGGCAGTGAACTGTCCACCGCACGCGCCCGCGCCTGGGCAGGCCAAATTTTCAATATCCATAAATTCCTGTTCGTCCATCTTCCCCGCCGAGTATGCTCCCACCGCTTCGAATACATCCTGAATGGTCAATGATTTTTCCCCAAGTTTGCCTGGATTGATGGAGCCGCCATACAACGCCAAGCCAGGGATATCGAGCCGGGCAAGCGCCATCATCACGCCGGGATTGGTTTTGTCGCAACCCGAAAGACAGACGATGGCATCGAAATGATTCCCACGCGCTACCAATTCGACTGAATCTGCAATCACTTCGCGGCTGATGAGGGAGGCTTTCATTCCCTCTGCGCCCATGGTGATCCCATCTGAAATCGAGACCGTGTTGAACTCCATCGGAGTCCCGCCCGCGGCGCGGATGCCTTCCTTCACTTTTTGCGATAGCCTGCGCAAATGGTAATTACACGGACCAATTTCAATCCACGTGTTCGCTACGCCGACGATGGGTTTACGCAGATCATCGTCAGTGAATCCTACCGCTTTGAGCATGGAACGCGCGGGCGCGCGCTTCGGTCCCGTTGTGATGGCGTGACTGTTCTTTTTCAGGTCGGGCATACATTCCTCATTTGCAGTCAGACCTGACAGGTCTCCGCGAGGAGTTGGTCGTTTATCGTCTCTGTCCGCGCGATGACCATTGAAGGCATTAGCGCGGATGAGACCTGTCAGGTCTTGAGTTTTGATAACAAAAAAGCCGCCCGTGGTTAGGGCGGCTCTTTGCATTTACTCAGGTGTAGTTATTTCACTCTCACCGTTGCCATCCTAACCGAAGATAGTCCTGTAATAATAAGGACTACAATAAGGATGACGATAAGGGAGAGGGACAACAATGTATTCATTGGTCTGATAGGTATTTCGCCCGATTATAGGCTGATTTGGAAATCCGTCAAGGGGTTAAAGTTGCTTTTGGCTGCTAATATCACTTCCGTGATCTTATGCTATTTCATTTCACGTCTATTATACTTTCTACTGTGTACTTCACATCAAACCCCTTGACTCATTCCTCTCCCTCGCATAAAATCCTGCCCAACTAAATATTCGCTCTTATCCAGAGAGGCTGAGGGACCGACCCTTTGAAGCCTCGGCAACCAGACAACGTCATGGTGCCAAATTCGGCAAATATGAATGACAAGAGTCATTCACATCTGGAAGATGAGAGGATGGAATCGTCGTAGATACCTCTTCTTGTACTTTCAGAAGAGGGTATTTGTTTAACACCCTCTTCTGATGGGCGGATAGAACACACAAGGAGAGTTTTATGTCCACAATCGTCGAACGTCAATATGGTTTTAGCACCCGCCAGCTTCACGCGGGATATACGCCTGAAGAAACAACGGGAAGCCGCGCCATACCGATCTATCAAACAACTGCGTACGACTTAAAAAGCACAGACCGCGCCGCACGGTTGTTCGCTCTTCAGGAAAACGGGAATATCTACACGCGGATCTCCAACCCCACCTCGAACATTTTTGAAAAACGAATCGCAGACCTCGAAGGCGGAATTGGCGCCTTGGAAGCCAGTTCGGGCCATGCCGCACAGATGACAGCCATCTTTGCAATTTGTGAAGCAGGCGACCATATCGTTTCTTCCGCATCTTTATATGGTGGGACGGTGAGCCAGTTCAATTTCACTTTTCCACGGCTGGGGATTCACGTAACGTTGGTTGACCCCTCTGACCCAGAAAACTTTCGACGTGCCATTCAACCCAACACAAAGATCATTTACGGCGAGACCATCAGCAATCCATTCGGGAATATTTTTCCTCTGGAAGAAGTGGCGAGGATCGCGGAGGAGTTCCACATCCCATTGATGATTGACAACACGACCGCCACACCCTATCTTTGTCGTCCATTTGAATGGGGCGCGCATATCGTCACCCACTCCACCTCCAAGTACATCGGCGGGCATGGCACGTCCCTCGGCGGCGTGATTGTGGACAGCGGAAAATTCAATTGGGGAAAAAGCACACGCCACAAAAATTTCAATTCGCCTGATCCCTCTTATCATGATGTGGTGTACGCCGACGACTTTGGTCCACTAGCTTTCATTTCCAAAGCACGCGCCGGTATTATGCGCGACATCGGCGCGACCCAATCCCCTTTCAATTCATGGCTGTTCCTGCAAGGGCTGGAGACCCTCTCCCTGCGCATGGAGCGGCATTCGAAGAATGCTCAGGCTGTCGCCGAGTATTTAAGCGATCATCCCAAGGTGAGCTGGGTCACGCATTCAGGGCTACCCAATCACCCTGATTATGCGCGTGCTCAAAAATATTTACCGAAAGGTTCAAGTGCAGTCTTAGGCTTTGGAGTCAAAGGCGGGCGGGAAGCAGGCGCAAAGTTCATTGACAATCTCAAACTGTTCACCCATGTTGCCAACTTCGGCGATGCCAAATCGCTTGCCATTCATCCCGCCAGCACTACCCACTCGCAGCTCTCAGAGGAAGAACAACGCGCCGCAGGTGTCAGCCCCGATTTCATTCGCCTTAGTATCGGTCTCGAAGATATCGAAGATATTCTTTGGGATATTGACCAGGCACTGAGAGTGTAAACCATGCCAGTAAAAATCCCCAACACCCTCCCTGCTCGCGCCGCGCTCGAACGCGAGAACATCTTCGTGATGGATGAAGACCGCGCGATTCATAAGGACATCCGTGCTTTACGCGTGGCAATTCTGAATCTGATGCCCACCAAAATCACCACCGAGACTCAGCTCCTGCGCCTGCTTTCCAACTCTGCCCTGCAAGTGGAAGTTACTTTGCTTCACACAGCCACATACGAATCAAAGAACACTGACGCAGACCATTTGCTTAATCACTATGTCACATTCAAGGATGTTGCAAACGAAAAATTCGATGGACTCATTATCACAGGCGCGCCCGTAGAACAAATCCCTTTTGAGGAAGTGGATTATTGGAATGAACTTACTCGCATCTTCGACTGGGCTGAGACAAATGTAGAATCCACGTTATACATTTGCTGGGGCGCACAAGCGGGACTTTATCATCGCCATCGCATCCCAAAATATGATCTTCCCCACAAAATGTTTGGCGTCTATGAGCATCGCCTCTTAAATCGGACCCTGAGTCTGCTCCGCGGATTCGACGATATCTTCCTCGCCCCGCACTCCCGTCACACTGAGATTCGCCGCGCGGATATTGAAAAAGTGAACGACCTTGAAATCTTAGCCGAATCAGATGAGGCAGGCGTATACATCGTCGCCACAAAAAACGGACGGCACATCTTCGTTACAGGTCATTCTGAATATGATCCGTTCACGCTCAAATCAGAATATGACCGCGACATAAACAAGGGATTGCCGATACACGTGCCAAAAAATTATTATCCTAACAACGATCCAAAGCAAACACCCTCTGTCCGGTGGCGCGGTCATGCGAATCTATTGTTCGCAAACTGGTTGAATTATCACGTCTACCAGGTGACGCCATACAACGTGAACGATATTCCTACTTGACTCATTCCCATGGCTCGCATAGAATACCGCCCAACATGCACTCCGCCTACTTCACCACCATGACCACAACTACCTCAGGTATTCTCCGTGAGGAATTTGTGCCTGGATGGAAGAAGTAACTGGTTCGAAAGTTATCTCAAAACGCACAACGCCTCACGGAAACGTGGGGCGTTTTTGTTTATCTCGAAATATAGACCTGTCAGGTCTTAACAACAAGGAGAAGAGTATGTCAAAAAAAACGCTCGTAATGAAATTTGGAGGGACATCTGTTGGATCTATAGATGCACTCATTAGTGTCACGAAGATCATTCGTGATACAAAGAAGGATTGGGCGCGTGTCGTAGTTGTGACTTCTGCCATGGCTGGTGTGACAGATTTGTTATTAGATTCTGTATCTATACCCGTAGTAGGGGCGACGCACCCGAAGGGGTCGCTCCTGCAAGATGCTAAATTGATATTGCGCGAAAGGCATTTTTCTGTGGCAGAGGCATTGATAAAAAACAGATTCCTTTTAGAAGAAACAAAACAGGAAATTAATCAGTTAATTGAGGGTTTTGGGAATTTATGCAATGCGATTCAGATTCTTGGCGAAGCCAGTCCGCGCGCGTTGGACGCGGTGGCATCCTTGGGTGAACGGATGAGCATCCGCTTGCTGGCGGCGATGGTGAATGAGGCGGGAGTCAAAGCCAAATGGATTGAATCAGCCGAATTCGTCGTCACGAACGCCCACTTCCAGAACGCGCATCCCGATTTCAAAGTCACGACCGAAAAGACAAGGGCGGTATTAAATCCGTTGATGGATGAAGGAATTATTCCGGTCACGACTGGTTTCATCGGCGCGACACCTGATGGTGTCATCACCACGCTAGGGCGTGGTGGAAGCGACTATTCTGCCGCGATCATCGGCAGAGCATTGCCTGCGGATGAAGTTTGGATTTGGACCGATGTGGATGGCGTGATGACAACCGATCCGCGTATTGTGTCATCGGCAAAGACATTGCCCGAAATCAGTTATGGGGAAATTGCAGAGCTTGCTTATTATGGAGCAAAAGTTCTGCACCCAAAAACGATTCGCCCCATTATAGATGCGGGCATTGGATTAAGGATTTGCAACACGTTTAATCCGAGCCATGCAGGCACACGATTAACTGCCAATGCAAAATCAAACGGCAAAGTGAATGGTCAGGTAGTCAAAGCGGTGACCGCGATTCGCAAACAAAGATTGGTAACGATTGAAGGGCGTGGAATGCTCGGTGTTCCGGGTGTGGCGGCGCGCGCGTTCGGTGCGGTTGCATCCACAGGTACGAGTGTTCCGCTGATCACACAAGCATCCTCGGAGCAATCTATTTGTTTTGCAGTGCCTGCTGAAACGGCATCTAAAGTTGTATCCACACTGGAAGAGGCATTCGCTCACGAAATCGAAGATGATGATATTGACCGCGTATGGTCTACCGACGATATTTCGATCATCACAGTCGTCGGTGCAGGGATGCGCCATACGCCTGGCGTGGCAGGAAAAGTATTCAGCCAACTCGGGAACAACAACGTCAACGTGCTTGCCATCGCGCAAGGTTCATCGGAAGTGTCCATCAGCCTCGTTGTAGATGCGGCGGATACAGAAAATGCTGTGAAGGCGTTGCATGAATTAATAGTAAACACGTAGACAGGTACACACGGAAAAATATGTCCACTTGTGTACTTGTTTACCTGTGTACTTCACTCTCCATCCCACATCACAAAAGGAAATCTATCATGCTCTCATCCCCCATTCCCGTAGCAGTCCTCGGCGCGACAGGTTCTGTCGGTCAGCGATTTATTTCGTTATTAGATCATCATCCCTGGTTCAAAGTGGTCGCGCTCGCCGCGTCAGACCGCTCTGTCGGGCAAAAATATGCAGATGCTACGCGTTGGATTCTCGACACTCCCATGCCTGACTATGCGAGAGATATGATTATCGTTCCCGCTTCCACAGAATCAGTTCAGGCAAAAATCGTTTTCTCCGCGTTACACAACGAAATTGCCAAAGACCTTGAACCACAGTTTGCTCAGGCAGGTATGGCAGTGTGTTCCAACGCGTCGTCCTATCGGCGCGGCGAAGATGTGCCTTTGCTCCTCCCTGAAGTCAACGCGGAGCATATTCATCTCGTCACACAGCAACGTCAAAACAAAAACTGGAGCGGGTGCATCATCACGAATCCGAATTGTACAAGCACTGGGCTTACGGTTGCACTCAAAGCCCTCGACGACGCGTTCGGGGTAAGGAAAGTCTTCGCGGTTTCCTTACAGGCGCTTTCGGGTGCGGGCTATCCGGGCGTCTCTTCGCTCGACATTATGGACAATGTGATTCCAAATGTCGGCAACGGCGGTGAAGAAGAAAAAGTGGAATGGGAACCGCGCAAGATGCTTGGCAAATTACATGCGGGCACAATCGAACTGGCGGAGATGAGGTTTAGCGTCCACACAAATCGCGTGGCGGTGATTGATGGTCACACGGTTTGTGCGAGCGTGGAATTGGCGCATCCAGCCGACCCGGAAACTGCTGAGGCAATCCTACGCGCGTACTCCGCCCCCGCGTCTGCACGCGAACTGCCCTCCAGTCCGCGACCCGTGATCGAGGTTCGCGAAGAAGCGGATCGTCCACAGCCGCGGCTTGACCGATTAACAGGAAACGGGATGACGACAGTGGTCGGCCGTGTGCGACGCGATCCTATTCTCGACTTGAAATTTGTGGTGCTGTCGCATAACACGATCCGCGGCGCGGCGGGCGCGTCCATCTATAATGCGGAATTGTTGGTGAATGAAGGCTTACTTTGATATGTCGTGCGGAGCGCAGCAGAGCAAACCGGCGCTTTGCCTATTGCCGGGGACTCCGCCGCCATCGCTCTATGTAACTTCTTTGTAAGGCCTCAGATGTATCCTTTTAATGCTTCTCCGTCATGTAGCTTGACTCTTGTATTCGCGCCCTTCATGATCGGAGCATGAATGTTCATCCTCAAAACCATTGCCTTCATCCTTTCCGCCGGGTTGCTGTATCTCATCGCCCGCTTTGCGGATGAATATCTCCATCCCTACAAGCGCAAGGAGTAAGCCGGTCTCGAGTCAAATACGGGGGAAGTTCACCGCGCCCTTCACGCAGTTAAATCGCTGTCAATCCGAGGGGGGTTATCTCTGCATTTCAGAATCAATTCAGTTTTAGGCACCCCGCCCCATGCGCCAGAGCCGAGGTATATTTGGACGAAGTCGCATCGAAGTCGCGCAAGGAGAGGTTGCCATGCGAGATGCCAAAAAGACCAAGGCGCAGTTGCTGGGGGAGCTTGAGACGTTGCGAAAAGGGAATTCTGAACCCGAAGGGTTTCTTCAATCCGCCCTGGTCGCCTCCGCCATGGACGGTATCATCGTCGCCGATGAAGATCACAACATCATCGAATTCAACGCCGCGGCGGAGGGGATCTTTGGCTATCCATTCGAAGCGGTGCAGGGAAAGCCGGTCCACATGCTCCTGCCCGGGCACCTGCGCGATGCGCATCGCGGACACATCCAGAAGTTTGGGGTGTCGGGTGCAACCTCGCGGACGATGCGCTCGCTCGGCACACTCGCAGGCTTGCGCGCCGATGGGGAGATCATCTCGGTGGAAGCTTCGATCACGCAAACGACTGTCAATGGGAGGAAATATTTTGCCGTCATCCTGCGCGATGTGAGCGAACGGAAAAATCTCGAAAACCTGATCATCCGACAATACGATTCGCTCAACACCTTGCATCTCGTTACGCTTGACCTGCTCAACCAACGCGACATCAAAGAACTCCTGCAGTTCATTGTGGATGAGGCGGTGAAACTGCTCGAGGTGACATATTGCGAGATTCTTCTGCCCGACGGCGCCGACCTTCAGGCACAGGCATTCACACGCGACAACCCTTTTGCGGGCGGCAACCGCTTCACAAGCGGAGAGGCGCAACTCAGTTGGCAGGTTTTTAGAACGGGGAAGCCGGCCGTCATTGACGATTACGCAACCTGGCCCCAACGCCATACGATCTATGAGGCGGAACATTTCCACGCCGCGGCGGCGTTGCCCTTTCTGGTTCGGGATCAGTGCATCGGCGTGCTCGGCATGACGCGCGACAAACCCGGTTACAAATTCACCGAGGAGCAAATTCTCACCGGCACGCGGCTCGCCGCGATCGCGGCGCTCGCCATCGAAAATTCACGGCTCCTGCTCGAGGTGCGGCGGCTGGCGACAACAGACGAGTTAACCGGCGCGCATAACCGGCGAAGCCTGATCGAACATGCAGAACGCGAAGTCCAGCGTGCGCTTCGTTACGATCGTCCGCTGTCCCTGCTGATGCTCGATGTGGATCATTTCAAACGAGTCAATGATACGTGGGGACATCTCTTCGGCGACGAGGTTTTGCGCAGGGTGGCACACGAGGCAATGAAACAGATCCGCCGGACCGACATGATCGGCAGATACCGCAACACCCAGGAAAGCACGGAAGGTGTCGTCGGACGGTTTGGCGGCGAGGAGTTTGGCATCCTGCTTCCTGAAAGTCAGCTCGATGGAGCCCTGGCGGTTGCCGAGCGAATCCGCGCCTCGGTCGAGGGCATGAACTTTGAAGCGCCGGATCAAGCCGACGGGTCGGGCGAATCGGACTCTGCAGACACTCACGTCACCGTCAGCCTAGGTGCCGCGAGCCTCAACTCCAAAATGGATTCCCTCTCCGACATGCTTGCCCGCGCCGACCAGGCGCTCTATCTCGCCAAGCAATCAGGACGTAATAAGGTTTGCAAGATTTAGTAATTTCAGTGTTTCTGCGGTGGAGCTGAAAAAAAACAAGTTTGCAAACTCAATCCGGGTGCTCGGGTTGTATAATTTATGAAGAGAAGGGATGAATGTGATCGTGGTGTATCAGCCCGATGAATGGCAGGCTGAAACGCCTCATCCCATCAGAGAGTGAAACTCATGAAGGCAAATCGCACAGTCGCCAAAAAACAAGGCAGGGCGCCGGCAGAGAAAAGCAAACGCCCTTCGACATCTGGACGAAAAACAGGGGGAGCGCTCCCGGCGAAAAAACTCTCATTGAACCGAAGCAACGCGGCGGTAAATTTTCTCGGGGATAGGTTGCACGCCGTCTATGAACAGTCACCGCTCAGCACTCAGGTATTTTCCACAAGTGGCGACGCTTTGATGACAAACCATGCTTGGGAGGAATTATGGGGATCACGCCGCGAACAGTTGAAAGGGTACAACGTGCTGGCGGATCCGCAAGTGAAGGCGCGAGGTCTGTTGCCATATTTCGAGAAGGCGCTGCAAGGCGAGGTCGTGTCTATTCCACCGGTGTACTACGACCCGGCGCAAATCGGTCAGAAAGGCAGGGCGCGCTGGACGAAAGCCATGGTTTACCCCGTCAGAGACTCGACGGGCAAGGTTTGTGAAATAGTGCTCACTCATGAAGACGTTACGGAGCGTCAGCAGGCCGAGGAATCGATCAGCCGGAATTACCAGCAGTTACTTTCTTTTGTTGAGCAGGCGCCGTTGAGCATTGCCATGTTCGACCTGAATATGAACTATCTCGCTGTCAGCCGCCGTTGGATCTCTGAATATGGCAGAGGATACAAAGACCTGATCGGGCGCAATCATTACGACATTCATCCCGATTTGCCTGAAATTTGGAAAGATGCGCATCGCCGGGGGTTGGCTGGCGAGTCGTTGAAAAATGATGAGGATCTTTGGATACAGGCAAACGGCACAAGGAACTGGTTGCGCTGGGCAATCACCCCATGGACGGACGAGAACAGAAACATTGGCGGCATCATCATCTCTGCCGAAGACATTACCGCGCGCAAACTGGCGGAGGAGAATATCCGTCAGTATGCGGATATCGTTGGGAATATGAAGATCGGCTTGTATGTCTTCCACATGGAAGACCGCGAAGACGATCGAACCCTTAGGCTGGTCACGGCAAACCCATCAGCGTTGCTGTTTTCAGGGGTCACAGAGGAAGAAGTCCTTGGAAAGACGCTGGACGAAAGTTTCTACGACCTGCGTGAAAAGGGGATCCCGCAGAAATACGCGGAGGTAATCCGCACCCAGCGGGCGGTTGAATTGGAAGTGGTTTATTATGACGACGCACAACAACCCGAAACCGTTTATGCGGTCAAAGCCTTCCCATTGCCAAACGACCATCTCGGTGTGGCGTTTGAAAATATCACCGAACGCAGACGCGCCGAAGACGAATTAAAGCGTTCACATTCCCTGCTGAACGCCACGCTCGAATCCACAGCGGATGGAATCCTCGTGGTTGATTCAAACGGGAATATCTCCGGTTATAACCGCAAGTTTCTGGACCTGTGGAGGATCCCGGAGGATTTGGCTTCCCAAAAGGACGACCGCATATTGCTGGAATATGTCTTGAATCAATTGAAAGACTCGTCCGCGTTCCTCGCCAAGGTGGAGGCGCTCTATGCTTCACCCGAAGCCACGTCGTTCGATGAACTGGAATTTTTGGACGGGCGGGTCTTCGAGCGTTATTCCCAACCGCAGCGAATGGGCGATAACAATCTTGGCCGTGTTTGGAGTTTTCGCGACATCACCGGGCGCAAACAGGCGGAGGAAAAATTGCACGGGAGCGAGAAACGCTTCCGTGCGCTCATCGAACACGGTTCCGACGAAATATCCCTGCTTGCCGCCGATGGCAGTCTTCTCTACGAAAGCCCGTCATCGAATCCCACGCTGGGATACGCCCCGGGTGAGTTTCTTGGGCGGAACATGTTCCAACTGGTGCATCCAGATGATATCGAGCGCGTGCAGAGGCAGTTCTCAGATCTTTCAAAGAAGCCGGGTGAAAGTTTGCGCGACCAGTTCCGCCTGCGCCACAAAAGCGGCGCGTGGCGCTGGGTCGAGGCGGTGGGGACAAATCTACTCGATGAACCCGCGGTCCGCGCGGTTGTAGTTAATTATCACGACATCACTGAACGCAAGAAGGCAGAGGAGGCTCTGAAAGAGAGCGAGCTACGTTATCGCGGCTTGTTCGAGGACTCACCCGTTTCGATTTGGGAGGAAGATTTCTCGCAGGTCAAGGCGTATTTTGATCACTTGCGCTCCACAGGCGTTACAGATTTTCGCGATTACTTTGAAAGGCATCCCGAGGCGGTCATTGAATGTATCGGCCGCATACAAGTCTTGGATGTCAATCGTACAACCCTGGACTTGATGATGGTGAAGGACAAAGATGAATTGCTCGCTTCATTGTCCGAGAGTCTGAACGAAGATGCGATTTCGACCGTGAAGCTCGAATTGATCAGCCTCGCCGAGGGCAACCTGTCGTACGAAGGCGATGAGATTTTCGAGAACCGCAAGGGCGAAAAGAGGAACATTTTCTTCCGGCTTTCCGTCGCACCGGGCTATGAAGATACGCTTGGCAGAGTCTTTTTCTCTTTCATAGATATCACAGACCGCAAACTAGCCGAAACCGCGTTGCGAGAGAGCGAGCAAAGGCACCGCGCGGTGTTCGAGAACACACCGGTCGCGATCTGGGAGGAGGACTTTTCAGAAGTAAAGCGTTATGTGGACGCGCTGAAAGAAAATGGCATCTCAGACCTGCGGGGCTATTTCAAAACGAACCCAGCCGCCCTGCGTGAATGCATGGATATGATCCGCATCCTCGATGTTAATGAAAAAGCCGTGCAACTGTTCGAAGCGGAAAGCAAGGAGGAGTTGATTCATAGCTCCAGCGAGGAACCGAGTAAGGTTGAGTTCGAACACAATGCCGAGGATTTTGCCTTGATTGCGGAAGGTGTAACGCATTCGGGATGGGAAGGGGAAGATACGACTTTGAAAGGCAGACCGATCATCATTCATTTAAGATGGTCTGTGGTGCCAGGTCGCGAAGCGGACTATTCCAGAGTTATAGTAACGACGGTTGATATCACCGAGCAAAAACTGGCAGAGGCGGAATTGCGGGAGAGCCGGGCGCGGTATAGAAGCCTGTTTGAAAACTCGCCGATCTCGCTGTGGGAGGAGGATTTCTCTGAGGTTAAGCGGTATTTCGATCAATTGCGTTCCTCAGGCATTTCCGATTTTCGAGAGTATTTCGAGGCGCACCCGGATGCAGTGATGCATTGCGCCCGCCTAGTAGAGATCGTGGACGTTAATCGCGCCACACTAAGTTTCATGAACGCAAGCGATAAGTCTTCGCTCATCGCCAGATTGTCCGAACTTCTGAGTAATGACGCCCTTCCACCTTTTCAATCGGAACTTATCAATCTTGCTGAGGGAAAACTCTCTTATGAAAGCGACGGGACGCTGACCACTGGCAATGGAGTGCAGAAGGATATTTTCCTGCGAGCCAGCGTGGCGCCCGGATATGAGGATACGCTGGGCAAGGTATTCGTTTCAATTGTCGATATCACTGAACGCAAACAGGCGGAGGAACAGGTACGCAGAAGCGAGCAACGATACCATGCGCTCTTCGAGGACTCGCCCATTTCAATCTGGGAAGAGGATTTCTCTTCCGCAAAAAAATATCTGGATGATCTGAAAGCACAGGGCTTCACAGATTTGCGCTCGTATTTCCAGACCAATC